>Ga0105046_10000310_pt1 | contig 65669 bp, 66 predicted proteins | sample MAT03_FD_78385 | JGI IMG/M metagenome (GOLD analysis project Ga0105046, IMG submission 78385) | Freshwater microbial communities from Lake Fryxell liftoff mats and glacier meltwater in Antarctica - MAT-03 (megahit assembly) | ecosystem: Environmental > Aquatic > Freshwater > Ice > Liftoff...
CCGCGACGACGCGCGCGTGGCCACGCTGTACGAATCGCTGCGCGACTCGCTGAACCTGCCGTTCATCCGCCTGATGCGCGAGATCGTGATGCACCACATCCACCGCGGCCCGGAATCGGCCGGCGCCGTGCTCGAACAAAAGGACCACCCGCAGCGCGCCGTGCTGTTGGCGCGCTTTGCCGACCGCGAAGGCCGCCAGTTCACACGCGGCTTCTACCGCCGCCACGCCGGACGCAGCATCGAACAGATGCTCGACGGGCTGGCCGGCAGCGCCCCGACGCTGCAGCGCCTGGCGGTGATCCATCGCGGCTTGCTGCCGGACGCCGACTACCCGGCCTTCGATGCCTTCATCGAGCGCCACCGCGCCGCATCTACCGCGGCGCAGCGCCAACGCGCCTACGAGGCGCATGCGCCCGGACGCTACAGCCTGGCCGACCGCGCTTACCTGGCGCGCCTGCACCCGCTGGAGCTCGAGGTGGCCGCGCATCTGGCGCGCCAGCCGCAGGCGACGCTGGCGCAGGTGGTCGCCGCCACGGCGGCGCAGCGCCAGCACGCCTACGACTGGCTGCTGCGCAGCCGCTCCAGCGGCGCGCAGGACCTGCGCATCCGCACGCTGCTCGAGGTCGACGCCTTCGAGCATGTGCACGAGTCGTGGCGCCGCGTCGGCTATCCCTTCGACCGCCTGGTGCCGTCGTACGCGACGGCCATCGGCAGCTCGGGCGACCGCCCGGCTGCGCTGGCCGAGCTGATGGGCATCATCGTCGCCGACGGCGTGCGCCAGCCGACGGTGCAGATCGAAGGTCTGCACTTCGCGGCCGCGACACCTTACGAGACGCGGCTCGCCCGTGCCGTCCGCTTTGAGCCCGAGCGTGCGCTGGCACCTGAAGTCGCGCAGGTGTTGAAAGCGGCGCTGGCACAGGTGGTCGAACAGGGCACTGCGCGGCGTCTGCGCGGCGCGCTGCTCGACGCGCAGGGCGTGCCGCTGGCCATCGGCGGCAAGACCGGCACCGGTGACAACCGCCAGATCAGCCACGGCACGCGCGGCGAGCGCATCGGCGAGCGCGTGCTCAACCGCACCGCGACCTTCGTCTTCTTCATCGGCGAGCGCCACTTCGGCACGCTCACTGCGTACGTGCCCGGCCCCGAGGCGGCCGACTACCGCTTCACCAGTGCGCTGCCGGCGCAGATCCTGAAATCGATGGCGCCGCTGATAGCTCAGGCGATCATGTCGCCGACGCGCTGCGGCGCCGAGGCCGCCACCGTCGATCCCGGCGCCGTTGCCGCCGTCAAAGCGACGGCGCAGCAGGGCCGTTCCGGTTTGAGCCTGGCGACGACCGAGTGACCGGAGGTGATCGAAAGCGGCCGGCAACGCCAGTTCGCGGCGTTTCCAGGTTGCTGTCAATCGAGCAACGAGGCCGTTTGGGGCACGCCGCGGCACCTGGCGTCATCAGGCCGAAGACGGGCTGCGTTTCATCCGTGAATTCGGAGTCCGATGAAGCTCGATCCCAGCCTCCGCGCCCGTGCATGCCGCTGCGCAGCGGCGCGCGTCCAGTGGCGTCAGCACCACCCCGCACTGGATCTGCAGGTCCATCAGCAAGGCGTCGAAGGGCGGGTCGGCAGCGGCCGCCGCCGCCACGCCGAGCTCACCGTTGTCGGCCAGGCCGACGCCGGCACGTTCTTCTTCCAGCAGTTCCTGGGCCGCTTGCTGGCTGTTCAGGTTGTCTTCGACCATCAGCAAACGCATGTCGGCGAGCCGCTGGATGCGGGCCAGTACCGGCCGGTTCAGGAGTTCGGGGTGGGCCGGCGCGATGCGCACGTCGGCCACGGCGTCGAACAGCATCGAGGCCGGATGAGCACCTGCTGCAAGCGCATGTCGTCGCCCGGCAGGCTGCGCGGCAGCGCCGGGTCGATGTCGCAGAGCACCTCGATGTCCTTGCTGCCGACGTGGGCCGACAGGATCACCGAAAGATCGCGCGGCAGGCGGTCCAGGTAGAGCCGCCGCGGGCCGAGCGTCATCTTGCCGGCGTCGACCTTGGAGGATTCCAGGATGTCGTTGAGCAACCCGGGCAGCGCACGCGCCGCGCCTTCGGTCTTGACGGTGTCGTCGAGCTGGCGCGCGTTGGGGGGGGGTTCTGCAGCAGCTTGAACATGCCCAGGATGGCATTCATCGGGGTGCGAATGTCGTGGCTCATGTTGGCCAGGAACTGGCTCTTCGAGCGCGAGGCGGCTTCGGCCGCTTGGTTGGCTGCGACGAGCGTTGTGATGTCGACGCCGAAGCTGACGGTGTGGCCGCCGGGCATGCGGCGCTCGACGATGCGAGTGTGCGGCCATCGGCGAGCCGCTGCTGCCGTCGCGAATGCGGCCGGCGATGGACAGCCAGGCGCTCGGCCACCCAGTCATCGACCCGGCCGATGGCCGCACCCGGCGCCGGCGCGGATGATCAGCCCGAAGGCATTGCCGATCACCATCATGTCGGCCGAGAGCGGGTACAGATCGCGATAGCGCTGGTTGCACAGCAGCAGCCGGTCTTCAGGGTCGAACAGCGCGCAGGCATCGTCCAGCGCGTCGATCGAACCGCGCAGCATTGCCTGCGCGCGCGGCTTCGGCCTCGCCCTCGCCCTCGCCCTCGCTCTCGCCCTGCTTGCACGCCGAGATGTCGGTGGCCGCCTCCATGAAGCCGACCAGCACCCCGTTCTCATCCCGCGTCGGGTGCACGTCGGTGTCGACCCAGCAATCGCGCCCTTCCTTGGCGCGGTTGAGCACTTCGGCGCGGCACGCCGTGCCGGCCGCCGCGGTGTCGAGCAGCGTCTTGATCGTGGCCGGATCGGCCTTGTGGTTGCGTAGCAGTTCGCCGGGTGGGCGGCCTTGTGCGTCGGCCAGCGCATCACCGCTGAGGTGCGTGAAGCTTTCGTTGACCCAGGTGAGGTGCAGTGCCGCGTCGGTAACGAGGACGGCGTTCGAGGTGTGTCGAACCGCTCGCGCCACGCGGTCGAGGTCGAGGTCGAGCATCATGCGTTGTGCCCGGATTTGTGCGCGCTCCCGGCACCCGGCCTGCGGCCGGCAGCCACGCGGCCAGCGCATCAGGCAGCTGGCCAGCGCGCCGCCGATGGCGCTTGCGGCGAGGCTGGTGCGATCGATCGAGGCGTCGAAGACCGGCGTCGTGCTGACGCGCAGCGCCAGAGTGCGCCCACCTACCGTGATGCTGCTCGATCACTCGAACTGGCTGCGGTCGAAGTCGGCCGCAGTCACCGCACCGTTCGCCGCGTCGAGGTGGTGGTCGGCGTCAAACAACAGCTCGCTGAACTGCGTTGCGTCGCCGTCGAATGGCTCGAAGTCGAGAGTGTGGTCGGCAACCGCTTGCCGCCAGCCTGCGCGCCGCGCGTGCCGTGCAGGCCGCACATTGCTTGCGCGAAGCGGCGCTAGACCTCGGTCTCTATGCGCTCCAGGCCGCGCTCGAACTTGGCGCGCGCTGCGTCGCCCAGCGCGCGTTGCTGCCAGGCGACCGCGCCAGCGGTGGCCGCTGCCCGGCAGCCGCCATGCAGCGCCAACAGACACTGGGACCGGCCAGCACTGCCAGCACTGCCAGCACTGCGGCACTCAACAACGGGCTGAGCAACCCGGCAACCCCCCAGGCCGGGCAGCAGCCGCAGGCCCAGCGTGACGGCAGCCTGGGCCGTTGCCACGATGGCGACTGGCTCGGCGAAAAGGTGGATCGGATTGAAGTGGAGTTTCTTGTCGTCTGCCGAGGTGAACGCGATGCCCCGCAGTGGCAATGGCGCCGCCCGGCGCTGCACGGCTCAGGCTGCTGCCGGGTTGGTACAAATAGCACTACGAGAGCCATGCGCAGCGCTTGAAGCGCCAATCTGGTCCGGGATGGTCCCGATCTTTATGGCTGACGTGTTGCTCTGGCAGTTCTTGATTGAGCCCGCCGTGTCTCATGACTTGCGGGCTTCAGAGTTGCGCGCGCGGGAGCAAAGCCCGGCCGCAGTTTTGTTTCTCGAGGGGGCTGGCGACATCCGGCTGGCCGGATAAGGGCCCGTTCCTCAATCACTTGACCACTTGACTCGCTGGACTTGGGCGCGTTGCGGCGTTGCGAATCGATTGTGTGGCTCGCCACACGGCGCGCTCCGCGCCTGGCATCGCATCCCAATCCAGCGGCCAAGATGGTCAAGTTATTTCGTCACAGGCCCTAAGTTGATCGAATCCATGCCTCGCAAGGGTGTGCCCGCACCGCAGTCATCCATCAGTGAGCTCGACGAGAGACCTTCAGGAAGTTGATGTCCGCCTGCGGCGCAATGCGGCTTTGCAGACGCAATTGAGCAAAACTTGACCGGCGAGGAGTTCACACTCCTCTAGACAATCTATACCTGCAGGCTGCAGGTGTGTGGTCGAACTTGAGTTGACCGACTTCGATTTTGCCCATGCCCGGCGGCGTGGCCCGAGGCGCCGGGCAACGCCGTCAACGTTGCTGAGCGGCAGCGGCGTTACCTGGACTGCGGATCATCAGGACTCTGCCTGCGTGGCCGACCCGCGCAAGCTGGTGCCGAACGGCAAGATCAAGTACGGCAGCCTGCCGGATGCCGTGGCGCGTGACGACATCGTGGCCTGCCTGGCGGCTGGGAGCGTTTGCGGCAAGAAGCCCTGAGCTGAGAAGCTGAGAAGCTGAGAGTCTTTCGATCATGCCCACTCATCACGCCAAAAGACGCCCGCTCGTCGTTGCAAATTCGCGCCATAGCCTGAGCTATGGCTGTGCTTGTGCGCCTGGATCGGACGCCTTTTGATGCGCGGCTCGGTCACGCTCGAAAAACTCTCAGCCTCTGAGTCCGGCCGTCAGACCTCGGGGTCGGGCCCGACCGGAAAGCTCAGCTTTCGCTCGCTGGCAAAGGATCTTCGGCGGCCGGTCACCGGATCGACGAAATCGATCTCCTGCGCCAGCAGCCGCAGCGGGTTGCCCATATCGTCGTTGCCTTCGGGCTGCAGCACCGGGTAGATGCGGTCGCCCAGGATGGGCAGCCCGAGGGCGGCCATGTGCACGCGCAGCTGGTGGCGCTGGCCTGTCAGCGGCTGCAACTCGTAGCGCGCCCAGCATGCTTCGATCTGCAGGCGCCTGATCGTGGTGATCGCATTCGGCGCGGCGGCCGCTGTGTCGCCTCTTGCCGCCACCTCGCACATCTGCATGAACATCGGGCTGCTCGCCATCATGCTGGCGCGCGTGAGCGGGAAATCCGGCAGTGGCCGCCACTGCGCGATGGCGTGGTAGGTCTTCCGCATCTGCCGCTGCGCGAACATCGTCTGGTAAGCGCCGCGCGTGGCCGGCTGCTTGGCGAACAGCACCAGACCGGCGGTTTCGCGGTCGATGCGGTGCAACGGCGTCAGCGTCTCGATGCCCAGGCGGCGGCGCAGGCGCACCAGCAAGGTCTCCTGCAGGTAGCGGCCCGAGGGCGTGACGGGCAGGAAGTGCGGCTTGTCGGCGACCACCAGCAACTCGTCCTCGAACAGCACGGCCTCGTCTTCGGCAATGCGCGGCTCGGGCGGCAGGCTGCGGTAGTAGCAGAGCCTGCCGTGCGGCCGGTAGGCCTGCTCGGCCAGCAGGCGCCGGCCCTGTTCGTCGACGATGTCGCCGTTGGCAATGCGCAGGCGCCAATCGGCTCCGCTGATCGCCGGGAAGCGCGCCACGAGAAAGTCGATCAGCCGCGGCCAGGGGCCGGGAATCAGACCCACCCAGCTCGGGCCGACACCGTCACGGCTGGGCAGCATGCGCGGCTGGTTCGGGCTCGGCGGCCAGCCGCAGGGCGCGCGCCAGCCGCCATTCGCCGTCGGGCGCACCGGCATAGACATCCTCCAGCGTGGTGGCCGTTTCCTGCAGATGGGTGTCGAGGGCCACCCGGTTATCGAACACGAAACACTCGCCCTGCCAGTCGCGTTCGGCGTCGGGCATCTGGGCGAAGTAGTTGAGGATGCCGCCTTCCAGTTGCAGCACAGGGATGCCCATGCCGGACATCCAGGCACTGGTCTTCTCGCAGCGGATGCCTCCTGTGCAGTACATCGCGACCCGCTTGCCCTCGGCCTTCCAGCCTTCTGCATGGGCCCGCACATAGGCAGGGAAGTCGCGGAAGTTGCCCACCTGCGGGTCGACCGCGCCCTTGAAACGGCCGAGCCGGAACTCGAAGCTGTTTCGGTTGTCGAGCAGCACGACGTCCTCTTCCTGGATCAGCCGGCGCCATTCGTGCGGGCTGACGGCGATGCCTGGGTCGCGCGTGGCGTCCACGCCGGCCACGCCCAGCGGCACGATCTCGGTCTTCACGTGCACCTTCATGCGGTGGAAGGGCGTGGTCTTGCAGGCACTGTGCTTGAAGGCCATGCCGTTGAAGGCGCCGTCGAATCGGGCGGGGTCGAGCAGGATCCGTTCGATGGCCTCGATGGCCAGCGGTGGGCCGGCCAGCATGCCGTTGACGCCTTCATGCGCGACGAGCACGCTGCCCATCACCGCAGGCACCGTGGCGGCGGTCAATTCGCGCAAGCTAGCGGCCACCGCTTCGGGTTGCGGCAGGTGGACGAAGCGGTAGAACGCCGTGTGAAGCAGGGCGGGAGCTGAAGTGGGCAGGGCGGCGGGCATGGCCAGGTTGTTTGTAGAAGGCGTGGGCGGCAGCGCGATTTTCCCACGCCCCGTCATCGCGGTCGCGATGGCCGCCACGCGGAGGGACAGGCCTTCAGCGAAAGTTTGCCAGCACCCGCTCCAGCGCCATCACGAACGGCGATTCCATCGCCGGCAGCGTCAGCAGCATGCCGAGCAGGCCGACGCCGAGCGTGACCGGGAAGCCGATCGCGAAGATGTTGATCTGCGGCGCCACACGTGAAATGGCGCCCAGCACCAGGTTGACGAAGAGCAGCATCGTGATCATCGGCAGCGCTATCCACAGTCCGGTGCGGAACAGCTCCGCGCCCCACAGGTGCGGCTGCGTGGCGCGCAGGAAGGCGAAGGGCTCGGCTCCCACCGGGAATGCCGTGAAGCTGTCGACCAGCGCGGCGATGACCAGCAGGTGGCCGTTGATGACGATGAACATCCATGCCACCACGGTGCCGAAGAAGCGGCTGGTGGCAGTGGCCGCGCTGGCGCTCAGCGGGTCGAAGAAACCGGCGAAGTTCAGGCCCATCTGCAGGCCGATCAGTTCCCCCGCGAACTCGATGGCGGCGAACACCAGCCGCACCGCGAAGCCCAGCGAGACGCCGATCAGCACCTGCTGCAGCACGATCATGAAAGCCAGCGCCGAGTCGAGCGGCACCACGGCCACCGGCGGCAGCGCCGGTTGCGCCGCCAGCGCGATGAACGCGGCCAGCCCGATGCGCACCCGCGTGGGCACCATGCGCGTGCCGAGCACCGGCATCGCGGTGAACAGCGCCAGTGCGCGCAGGAAGGGCCAGAGCAGCGGCGTGATCCACGCCATCAGCTGCGCTTCGGTGAAGGTGACCATTGCGGGTCCTGCAAATCCAGGAAAGACTGGGAAGCTTGTGCGTTCAGCCGACAGCGCCGGGGATGGCGAGCAGCGTGCGCCGCAGGTATTCGACCAGCGTCGTCATCATCCATGGCCCGGCAAAACCGAGCACCGCCACTGCGGCGACGATCTTCGGCACGAAGCTCAGCGTGGCCTCGTTGATCTGCGTGGCGGCCTGGAAAATGCTGACCACCAGGCCGACGACCAGCACCACCAGCATCACCGGGGCCGACACCACCAGCAGCATGGTCAGACCGTTCTGGCCGGTGGCGAGGACTTGTTGCGCATCCATGGCGTGTTTAGCTTTCTAGGTGGCAAAGGAGGCGGCCAGCGAGCCGAGCAGCAGGTTCCAGCCGTCGGCCAGCACGAACAACATCAGCTTGAAGGGCAGGGCCACCAGCACCGGGCTGAGCATCATCATGCCCAGGCTCATCAGCACGCTCGCGACGATCATGTCGATGATCAGGAAGGGGATGAAGATCATGAAGCCGATCTGGAAAGCGCTCTTCAGCTCGCTCGTCACGAAGGCCGGCACGAGCACGCGCAGCGGCACGTCTTCGCTCTTCACGTCGGCCGGCAGCTTGGCAAGCCTGGCGAACAGCTGAACGTCGCTCTGCCGCGTCTGCTTGAGCATGAACTCGCGCATCGGGCCCTCGCCGCGCTTGAGCGCCTCGTCGAAGGCGATCTGGTTGGCCGCGAAGGGCTGATAGGCGGTTTCGTAGACCTTGTCCAGCGTCGGCGACATGACGAAGAAGGTGAGGAACAGGCTCAGGCCGATGATCACCTGGTTGGGCGGTGCGGCCTGCGTGCCCAGCGCCTGGCGCAGCAGCGAAAGCACGATGACGATGCGCGTGAAGCCCGTCATCAGCAGCAGCAGCGCGGGCAGGAACGACAGCGCGCTGAAGAACAGCAAGGTCTGGATCGGCACCGAATAGCTGGTGCCCCCGGCGCCCTGCGCCATCAGCAGCGGCAGGCCGCCACCTTGTTGCGCGGCCGCGCCGCCGCAGCAGACGATCAAGCTGCCGGCGGCCAGCAGCCGCAGGCGTTTTAGTCCGGCATCAACGGTCATGCTGATCCCGGTTGGCGGGCCGAAGCCTCGACAGCAGCTGCGCGAAGGCCACCGGCGGTGGCGGCATCGGATTGGCCGCCGGAATTTCCTGCGCGTCCATCAGGTGCAAGGTCTGGATGCTGTTCGGCGAGACGCCCAGCACCAGCCAGCGCCGGTTCTCGCCGTGGCCGACCTCGACCGTCACGATGCGCTGCGACGCCGACAGTGGCAGCACCGCGACGCTCTTCATCGCGCTGCCGGAGGCTGCACCCCCGAGCGGCGTGCGCTTGAGCAGCCATAGCGCGGCCGGGATCATGGCGATCAGCGCGATAAACCAGAAGAAGGAAGAGAGGCTGGGCGTCATGGGCAAATCAGTTTCGGCTCAGCCGGCGCATGCGCTCGCTGGGCGTCACGATGTCGGTCAGCCGGATGCCGAACTTGTCGTTCACCACCACCACCTCGCCCTGCGCGATCAGGTAGCCGTTGACGAGCACGTCCATCGGCTCACCGGCCAGCGCGTCGAGTTCGACCACCGAGCCCTGCGCCAGTTGCAGGATGTGCTTGATGGGGATGCGCGTGCGGCCGAGCTCGACGGTCAGCTGGACGGGAATGTCCAGGATCATGTTGATGTCGTTGCCCGACGCCGACGGCGGCGTGGCCGGAAAGTTGGTGAACTGTGCCGGCGCCACGCTCTCGGCAATGGATGACAGGGCGGAACCGGCGTTGTCCGACGGTTTGCTTTCCGACAGCGCGGCGGCCCACTCGGCGGCCATGCGGTCTTCCTCGGACATCGCGGCGTTCGGGTCAGTTGACACTCGTCTCTCCCAGCCAGCTCAGCGTGGAGCTGGAGATCAGCTTGTCGATCTTGATCGAGTAGTGGCCGTTCGAAGTGCCGTAGTGGCAGTCGAACACCGGCACGCCGTCGACGGTGGCCTGGATCATCGGGTCGAGGTCGAGCTCGACGAAGTCGCCGGGCTTGAATGACAGCAGTTGCTCCACGGTCGCCGGCGCCTTGGCGAGCTCGACCACCAGATTCACCTCGGCAGCCTGGATCTCGTGCTTGAGCAGGTTGACCCAGCGCCGGTCGTGCTCGCTCGAGTCGCCCTGGATCGTCGAATACAGCACGTCGCGTATCGGCTCCAGCGTCGAGTACGGAATGCAGAAATGCACCGTGCCCGAGGTCTCGCCGATCTCCAGCGTGAAGGAGGTGGCGACGACGATTTCGCTGGGTGTGGCGATGTTGGCGAACTGCGGTTGCATCTCCGAGCGCTGGTATTCCATCTCCAGCGGGTAGATGCCGGCCCAGGCACGCTTGTATTCGGTGTTGATGGTCTCCACCAGCCGGTGGATGACGCGCAGCTCGGTGGCCGAGAAGTCGCGGCCTTCGATGCGGGTGTGGAACTTGCCGGCGCCGCCGAACAGCGAGTCGATCACCGCGAACACCAGGTTCGGGTCGCAGACGATGAGCCCCATGCCGCGCAGCGGTTTCACCGCGCACAGGTTGAAGTTCGTCGGCACCACGATTTCACGCAGGAAGGCGCTGTATTTCTGCACCTTGATGCCGCCGATCGACACCTCGGGCGACTTGCGGATCAGGTTGAACAGGCCGACGCGGATGTTGCGTGCGAAGCGCTCGTTGATGACCTCCATCGTCGGCATGCGGCCGCGCACGATGCGTTCCTGGCTCGCGAGGTCGTAACCGCGCACGCTGCCTGCAGGTGCCGCTTCTTCCTCGTCGAGTTTCTGGCTTTCTCCGGTGATGCCCTGCAGCAGCGCGTCGACTTCGTCCTGCGAGAGGATCTGCTGGTTCATGGCGCCGCTCCGCGCGCGGCACGCATCGGCGACAAGCCGGTGCCTTGGGTACGCATCGGCGGCAGGCCGGTGCCTTGGGCACGCACCGTCGACAGGCCTGTGCCTTGGTTCAGGGCGGTGCTCATCGGCATGCGGTCATTGAATGATGAAGTTCGAGAAATGCACGGCGGTGACGGGCAGTTCCTGCTCGGCCTTCTTCTTCTTCTTTTTCTTCGTCTTCGGCGGCTCCTCGGCGGCGGCGGCGGCGGCGGCCTCTTCGTCCTCGGGCTCCTCGACCTCGTAGCCGAGCGCGCGCGAGGTCTCGCGGCGGATCTTCTCCGCCATCTTCGTCTTGCCTTCGCGGTCCATCAGGTCGCGCGCGGTCTTCTCCGACAACGCCATCAGGATGTTGTTGCGGATGGCCGGCATGTAGACCTTCATCTGGTCGCCGACCTTCACGTCGGTCACTTCCAGCGTGATGCCGACCTGCGCGTAACGCTCGGCATCGCGGTCGGCGAGGTTGACGGTGAAGTTCTCCAGCGGCACGAAGACCGGCGGGTGCGCCGGATCGTGCTTGACGGCCGCTTTCGGCGCCGCCTGGTGGGTGTCGGCGCCTTCTCCATCGAGGTCCGGGTTGGCTTTCTTCTTCATCATCATGAAGGCGCCACCGCCCGCCACGAGCAGCAGCACGACGGCCGCACCGATGACGATCAGCTTCTTGTTGCCCTTCTTGGGGGCGGACGCATCGGCGGCGGCGGCGGCGGACATGGGTTCTCCTTCGGGACGGGCTGACAGGCCTGCGGGCAGCCAGACGGCAAGGCCCCGGTCGATGAACCATTATTGAAAGCAGGGGTCGGCGGGGAAGCGTCGATAAACACCCCGAAAGCCCGCTTTCCCGGCGCCTGGGCGCCGCCGGTTCAGGCGATGAGGTCGACCGCGCCGCGCAGCGTGCGCACGCTGGCGGCCGGCATGGCGGGTGCGTCGTCGGTGCCGCCGGCGGCGGCGAAGGACGACGCCGGGCGCGCCTCGGGGTCGCCCTGGCGCGGGTCGCGTGGCTGCTCGAAGACGCCGCCGCCGGTCAGCGTGAGGCCGCCTTCACGCAGCGCGCTGGCCAGCGCGGGCATGGCCTGCTCCAACATCTGCCTCGTCAGCGGCTGCTCGGCGGCGAGGTTGATCTGCGCGGTCTGGCCGTCGAGTGCGATCTGCACCGTGATCGGCCCCATCTCGGCCGGGTTCAGGTGCAGCCTGGCTTCCTGCACACCGCCGCGCACCAGCAGGCTGACCTGGTGGCCGAGCGCCGGGGCGAACTCGGGCGAGCCCAGGGCGGCCGCGAGCTGGGCGTCGAACGGGGCGGCGGCGCCGTCCTGCCTTGCCGTGGCGCCGACAGCCGGTTGCGGCATGCTGGCCGTAATAGCGGTCGCCATTGGTGCGGCGGCTGCCAGCGGCGCCATGGATTCGGCGGTGAACGTGGTCGGCCGTGTGTGTGCGGGGCTCAGCGCCTGTGCCGCAGTCTGAGCCGCCGCAGCCAGGCTGGCGGCGGACGGCAAGGCAAGCGCCGCCGCGCCGCCTGCGGCCGGGTCGGCCGCGTCCTTGCCAGGCGGCTTCGCACTCCCTCGAGCGCCGGCCGCAGCTGCTGTGCCCGCTGGCAACGCGACGCAGGCGCCGGCGTCGTTGGCGGCCAGTGCCACTGCGGCCTGATCGTCCACGCCAATTTGGCCATTCAGTCCAGCGGCGGCGCCGCCGGCGGGCTGCATGCCCGGGCCTTGCGCAGGCAGACCGCTGGCCTGCGCCGGGCTGTCGAGACCAAGCAGCGATGCGATCATCGAGGCCAGGTCACCGGCAGGCGTGGCTTCCGCCGCCCCCGCGGCGGGCGGCGCTTCGTCCGCGCCACGTGCCGGATGGGCCGTGTCTGCCGCCGGGGCTTTCGGCGCGGCAACGCTGCGGGCGGCGCTGGTGGTGCCGCCCGGCCTGGTGCCGTTGGATGTGGCCGGCGGCGAGCCCGCAGGGCGAGCTGGCGCCGTTGCCTCTGCTTCCTTGGCAGTCGGCGTCGCTCGGCCGTTGTCGTGTCCGGCCTCGGCCATGCGCTCAGGCGCGGCTTGGGGTGGCAGCTGTCTGGCCGCGACCGGCGGCGTGGCCGGAGGCGGCGCCTGGGGCACTGCGGGCCGCGGCGCGGCGGCTCGCCGGGCCTGCGCCAGGCCGAGTTCACGGGCGAAGGTGTCGCTGCCGGCAATCAGGCCGTCTGGCCCGCCCCCCTTCGCAGAGGCGGGTGCCTTGGCTATGGTTTGAGAAATCGTCAGGGGCAGGGTGCTCGCCAGCATGGTTTTCCTTTCATCGACCGGTGGACAGCGACGTGCCTTGGCGGGCGCGCCAGCTGGCCTGCTGCGCGCTCTCGTCGGTCTGGCGCTGTTCGCGGCGGTCGGTGGCGTGTTGATGTTCGGCCGTGCGGCGTTCGATCAGTTTGCGCACCGAGGCAACGCGGGTCTCGCGCGCCAGCAGGGTTTCGCGAGCCTGCTGCGCGGCGCCGGCGGCCGTTTCCACCTGCCGCTGTTGCTGGGCCATGGCTTCGTCCAGGCGCTGCATGAAGCTCTGATAGCAGTGCATGATCTCGATGGCGCCACCCTGCCGGAATTGGACGGCCCAGCGCTGCTGGTATTCGACCCGGTAGGCGGCCAGCTGCGCGTGCTGTGCCTGCTGGCGACCGGCCAGGTCATCGGCCTGGCGCAATGCGGCGAGCGCCTGGTCGCGTTCGCTGGCAGCGCGTTCGAGCAAGGTGTTCAGGGCGGGCATCGGCGGTTCTTCCTGGTTGAGATTTACCCGGCGATCACCGTGGCGAGCAGGCGGCGGCTGGGTTCGAGTGCGGCGCGCACGTGCATGTCCTGCTGCAGCAGTTCCGCGATCTGCGGATGCAGGCGCACGGCGGTGTCGAGTTCGGCGTCGTGGCCGGGCGCGTAGGCACCGAGCTGGATCAGGTCGCGCGCCTTGTTGAACTTGGCCAGCAGTTGGCGCAGCCGGCGCGCCGCGGCGACGTGCTCGCGCGTGACCACCGCCGGCATCACGCGCGAGACCGAGCGTTCGATGTCGATGGCCGGATAGTGCCCGGCCTCGGCCAGCTCGCGCGACAGCACGATGTGCCCGTCGAGGATGCCGCGCGCCGCGTCGGCGATCGGGTCCTGCGGGTCGTCACCCTCGCTGAGCACGGTGTAGAACGCGGTGATCGAACCTGCGCCGTTCAATCCGTTGCCGCTACGTTCCACCAGTTGCGGCAGCTTGGCAAAGCAGCTGGGCGGGTAGCCTTTGGTGGCCGGCGGCTCGCCGATGGCCAGCGCGATCTCGCGCTGCGCCATCGCGTAACGCGTCAGCGAGTCCATCAGCAGCAGCACATGCAGGCCGCGGTCCCTGAAATGTTCGGCAATCGCGGTGGCGTAGTTGGCGCCCTGCATGCGCATCAGCGGCGGTGCGTCGGCCGGGGCGGCGACGACGACGGAGCGGCGCCTGCCCTCGTCGCCGAGGATGTCCTCGATGAATTCCTTCACCTCGCGGCCGCGTTCGCCGATCAGCCCGACGACGATGACGTCGGCCTTCGTGTAACGCGCCATCATGCCGAGCAGCACCGACTTGCCCACGCCGGTGCCGGCAAACAGGCCGATGCGCTGGCCGCGCCCCACGGTGAGCATGGCGTTGATGGCGCGCACGCCGGTGTCGAGTGGCTGGCGGATCGGGTCGCGGTCCATCGCGTTGATGGGGCGGCGGATCATCGGCTCGGAGTGCACACGTTCGAGCGGGCCGCCGCGGTCGAGCGGGTGGCCGTGCGAGTCGACCACGCGGCCGAGCAGGCCGTCACCCATCGGCAGGTGCAGGCCGCGATCCTCGCTGCGCCGCCAGGGATGGTTCTCGACGCCGAAGCGCGGCTTGACCTGCGGGGCCGGGCGCGGCACGACGCGGGCGCCGCTGGCCAGGCCGTGCAGGTCGCCCGTGGGCATCAGGAAGGCGCGGTCGGCGTTGAAACCCACCACCTCGGCCAGCACCGGCGGCCGGCCCTCGCTGCAGACCTCGCAGACGGCGCCGACCGGCACGCGCACACCGGCGGCTTCGAGCACCAGGCCGGTGACGCGCAGCAGCGTGCCCACCGCTTCCAGCGGCTGCGGCACGGCGGCGTATTCCTGCAGGTCGGCGAGGTAGCGCTGCCAGTGCTGGCGCCGCTGCGCGGGGTCGCTGAGCGGGCTGGTCATGCGGCGCTGTCGTTGTCGATACTGTTTTCGATGCCGCTGTCGATGCCGCCGTCGGGGTCGGCCTCGGGTTCAGCCGCCGGCTCCCCGCCAGCGGCCCAATCCACGGTGGCGCCCATCGCGGCGGCGGCCACCGCCCAGCGGCTGGCGATGCGGGCGTCGATGGCGCCGACGTCGGATTCGACCAGCACGCCGCCGCGCTCGATGTCGGCGCGCGCCAGCAACCTGGCGCCGCGCGCCTGCAAAGCCTCGGTGGCGCCATCAGCCACCAGTGGCAGGTCCTGCGGATGCACGTAAACGCTGATGTGACGTGCGCTCAGCAGCACCGCGTTGGTCGCTTCGGCGGCCACGCGCGCGACCAGCGCGGGGTTGCCCTGCAATTCGCAACGCAGCACCTGGCGCGCCAGTTGCACGGCCGTGCGCGCCACGGCGTCGGCCAGTTGGTGGTCGAGCGCGCACAGCTGTTCGTCGAAACCGCTCAGCAGCGCGCCGATCTGCGCCGTCGCCTGCGAGGCGAAACTCTGCTTGAAGCCTTCGAGAGCCACCAGGCCGTCACGGTAGCCGTCCTGATAACCGGCCTGGCGGGCCGCGGCGATGCGCGCCTGCCAGTCGTCGCTGGTCGGCGCGGCGGGTTCACCGGGTGCCGGCTGGGCAGCGCCGGCGCCGCCCGACATCGCGCCCGGCTGCCAGGCCGCGAAGTTCCCCAGTTCCTCGCGCGGGATGAAGCGCGCGTAGGCGGAGGCCGGCTTGCCACCGGTCGGCGGCGGCACGTAGCGCGGGCCCTTACCCGAGTTAGATGAGCTGCTCATCACCACCGCCAGCCATCACGATCTGTCCTTCTTCAGCCAGCCTGCGCACGATCTTGAGAATTTCCTTCTGCTCGGATTCCACCTCCGACAGGCGGACCGGGCCGCGCCCTTCCAGGTCTTCCTTGAGCGTTTCGGCCGCGCGCGACGACATGTTCTTGAAGATCTTCTCGCGCAGCGCCGGCGTGGCGCCCTTCAGGGCCACCACCAGCGACTCGCTCTGCACTTCCTTCATCAGCATCTGTATGCCCTTGTCGTCGAGCTTGTTGAGGTCGTCGAAGGTGAACATGTTGTCCATGATCTTCTGCGCCAGATCGCTGTCGGCCTCGCGCACGTAATCGAGCACGGCGGTCTCGATCGAGTTGCCCAGCATGTTCAGGATTTCGGCTGCCGCCTTCACGCCGCCGAGGTTGCCCTTCTTGGTGCGCTCGGCGCCGGCCAGCAGCTTGCTCATCGAGTCGTTCAGGTCCTTCAACGCGCTGGGCTGGATGCCGTCCAGCGTGGCAATGCGGATCAGCACCTCGTTGCGCTGGCGCTCGGTGAAGTCCTTCAACACCTCGGCGACCTGATCGAACTCGAGGTGGGCCAGGATGGCGGCCACGATCTGCGGGTGCTCGTTGCGCATCAGTTCGGCCACCGAGGTGGGGTCCATCCACTTCAGGCTCTCGATGCCCGAGACGTCGCCGCTTTGCAGGATGCGGTCGATCAGCATGTTGGCGGTGTCCTCGCCGAGCGCCTTGCGCAGCACGCTCTTCACGTATTCATTGTTGTTGGCGACCAGCATGCTCTCGGTGCCGGCCAGCGACTCGAACTTGTCGATGACGGTGGTGACACGCTGGTGCGGCACCGCCTTCATCTTGGCGATGGTCTCGCCCAGGCGCTGCACTTCCTTGGGTGCCAGGTGCTTGAGCACTTCGGACGCCTCTTCCTCGCCGAGCGACATCAGCAGGATCGCGGCGTCTTCCAGCCCATCGTCGTTCTTGCCTGCGGCCATGGTTCAGATGCTTTCCTGTGATTCGGTCATGGCGTCAGGCCGGCTCGCCGTTCACCCAGCCACGCACGATGTTGGCCACCGCCGCCGGGTTGTCCTTGGCCATCGCGCGGATGCCGTCCAGCCTCGCGTTGTTGTCGGGGCCGGTGAGCATGGCGCTGGCCTCCGGCGCGGCCAGCGCGGGCAGGGCGGTCTCGCCTTCCACCAGTTCGTCGAGCTGATCGCCCTTCACAGGCAGCGGCGGCGCCAGCACCGCGCGCAGCGCCGGGCGGATCAGCGTGAAGACGATCACCAGGGCGACGAGCGCCAGCGCAGCCGGCGCCGCACCGGCGCGCAGCATGTCCTGCAGCCATGGTTGCATCCACAGCGGAACCGCCTCGACAGGTGGCACGGCCTCGATGCGGAAGGGTGCGTTGATGACCCGCACGGAGTCGCCGCGCTCCTTGTTGAAGCCGATGCCCTGTTCGACCAGCGCGGTCAGCTTTTCCAGCTCTTCGGGCGTCAGCGGCGTCGAGACCGATTTGCCCTTGGGGTCGGTGCTGACGCGGTGGTTGACGACGACGGCGGCATTCAGCCGGCGCACGTTGCCGGTGGCGTTTTTCGTCCAGCGCGTGGTCTTGTCGACCTCGTACTTGGTTTCCGCTTCACGGCGGCCGGTGCCTCCCGTGGTGCCGCCCTGCGCGCCCTGCATCGCCTGCGCCTGGCCGTCGATCGGCGCCGAGGCCGGCAGCGGCGGCTGGTTGCTGGTGGCGCCCGGCACGCCCGAGGGCGTGGCCGAGCCGGCCTGGCTGTTGTCGTCCGAGCGCTGCTCGCGCACGGTGGCCTGACCCTGACCCTGGTTGGGCTTGAACGCTTCCGACAGCGCCTCGGTCTGCGAGAAGTCGATCTCGGCGGTGACCGTGGCGCGCAGGTTGTCGCGGCCGACCACCGGCTCCAGAAGTTCCAGCACGCGCTTGAGGTGGCTGGCCTCGACCTCGCGCACGTACTGTATCTGCTGGCCGTCCAGGCCCTGCGCGTTGACCTCGTTCTGGCCCGACAGCAGGGCGCCGCTGCCATCGAGCACGCTGACGGTCTTCGGGTTCAGTTCGGGCACGCTGGAGGCCACCAGGTGCACGATGCCGGCGAGTTGTGCGCGGTCGAGCGTGCGGCCGGGGTGCAGCGTCAGCACCACCGAGGCGGATGGCTTCTGCTGCTCGCGGAAGAAGCCGTCCATCTTCGGCAGCGCCAGGTGCACGCGTGCGGCCTGCACCGAGTCGAGCGACTGGATCGTGCGGGTCAGCTCGCCCTCCAGCGCGCGCTGCAGATTGATGCGCTCCTGGCCCTGGGTCTGCCCGAAGGGCGACTTGTCGAGAATCTCGTAGCCGTTCACCGAGCCCTTGGGCAGGCCGGCGGCGCTCAGCTTGAGGCGCAGGTCGTAGACCATCGAGGCCGGCACCAGGATCGCACCGCCGCCTTCGGTGTAACGGTAGGGCACGTTCATCTGGGACAGCTTCTCGATGATCGGCCCGCCGTCTTTCTCCGACAGGTTGGCGAACAGCACCTTGTAGTCGCCCTGGCGCATCGTCAACGACAGCGCCACCAGCACCGCCAGCAGGGCCGCCACGCCCAGGCCCGCCATGAACTTGGCGCGTGCCGGCAGGGCGGCCATGCGGCCGGTCAACCCGTCGGCAACCGGCAGATTCGCCGGCTTGTTGATCGGTACTACGGCGTTGTCCATAGAGGGGCAGGGTGCTTCGTACTGCGGCAACTTGGCCGGTGACGGGTCGCAATCGACGGGGCTTGCGGGCTTGCTGCATTGTTCGACGGCGCCCGGCGCTCCGGTGACGCGAGAAACCCAATGAAGACTTGCCTGTTCGCGCCATCGTGTCCTTGCCGCTCTCCTACAGTGGCGAGACTGACCGGTGGCCCGCTTAACCGTTATTGCTGACGGTGCGGTGGGCGCCAGTCCGGGTACGGAGAATCGCCATGGACCTGAAGATCAAGCCTTTCGATTTCAACCAGGCGGTGGCGCGGGCCGGCTTGCGACCCGACGGCACCTCGCTGGCGCGTCCCGCTGCGGCCGCACCGGAGGCGGCCAGCTTCCGCAGTGCGATGAGCGAGGCGCTGAAGGCCGTGAGCCGCGACCAGATCGACGCCCAGCGTCTGCAGCGCGAGGTCAGCCTGGACAACCCGACTGTCGGCCTGGAAGAGACCATGGTCGCGATGCAGAAGGCGCAGATCGGTTTCCAGGCCACTCTTCAGGTGCGCAACCGGCTGGTCTCGGCCTACAGCGACATCATGAACATGCAGGTGTAGCCGCCGCGCTCGGCCTTCAGCAGCCCGCGTAGCCCGCAACCTGGCCGCCCGGTGCGCAGACCGAGGACCGCCCCAGTACCGACAGGCTGACGAGCAGCTGTTCGCCATTCTTCGTGCCGAGCAGCGTGCGGGTGGCGCCTGCCGCCACGCCGCTGGCCTCGATGCGCGCGTCCTGGCTGCCCAGCAACGCCACGCCGGGCAGGTCGGAGGCGCGCACGGTCTTCAGCTGGCACACCTGGACGACGTGGCAGTCGCAGCCCGGCGCCGTGGCCACCGCGTAACACCAGCCGGCGCCGCCGGCGAAAACCAGGTGCAGGGGCAGGCCGCGCCGGGCGGCTTCGAAGCGCGCTTCGGCCATGTCGCTGGCCAGCGTCTCGGCGGCGGCCTTCAGCCGCTGGCGGTGCAGCGCCTGGCCGAGCGAGGGCAGGGCGATCGAACTCAGCACGGCCAGCACCGCCAGCGCGATCACCACTTCGATCAGCGTCAGGCCGCCCTGGCCGCGGCCACTGCACCGGCGCGTCATCACAGGTTCCAGCAGCGGGAGGATGGCTCGTGCGAGACCATGCCGCCGCGCACGACCAGCAGCAGTTCGCGGCATTCGCTGTCGTGCTTCTGGGCGCCGTCGCCGCGTGCGCGCGCCGTCGCCAGGTAGCCGTCGGCGCTGGCCTCCCGCAGGCTGATGTCGTAGAGGCCCGCGCTGCTGACCGGCGAGGCCGCGCCCTGCAGCACGGCAAGCTGCCGTGCATAGATGCCGTTGTGGCTCTGATACTGCGCCTGCGCCATCTGCACGCGGTTGAGCGCGGCGACCGCGTCGGCGCGCCGGGCGCGCATCAGGTGGGCCGACCACACCGGCACCGCGATGGACGCCAGCAGGCTGGCCAGCACGGCGACGACGGCAAGCTCGACGAGGGTGAAGCCGGCGCCGTGGCGGCGCCGCGGCGTGGCGCGGGGCGTCATTGCAGCGCCAGCAGCCGGCGGCGTTTCTGTGTCTGGTCGATGTAGCGTTGCAGCGCACGTTCGGCGTCGCCGCTCAGGCGCAACCACTCGCAGCCCACACGCACACCCGACACGCCGACGTCGCTGGGGGCGATGGAGGTGACGTGATGCAGCATCAGCGTGATCTCGAAGCGCGTGTCGGCGTCGAGGTCGACGCGCACGCCGCGCAGCTCGAGGCCGGGCTGCAGCGCGGGCGTGTCGTGCGGCAGGAAGAGTGCGCATCCGCCGATGCTGACGTCCATGATGCGCAGCGCCAGAGTCATCTCCGGCATCGACGGGTGGCGAAAGCGCGCGGTGGGCGTGTTGCGCTCCAGCGTGCGCACCCGGTAAGCCTCGCGGCGCTGGAAGCGGTACAGGGTTTCAGGCAACTCGCACTGCAGCGCGCTGGCGCGCGAGCCGCGCACCAGCAGCAGGCCTTGCAAGTCGAACTGCAGCTTGACGGCGTCGAGGTAGGCCACGGCCACCGCTTCGTCGGACTCGATCAGCGCGGCCAGTTGCGGGTGGCTCTCGTCGGCGCTGAAGTTCAGCCGCTGCTGCGCCTCGTCGATCGCCCACAGCGTGGTGGCCAGTGCGCCGCCGCCGGGTGAGTTGATAACGACCGGCACGCTGCCGTCGCGCAACAACCTGAGCAGCGTGAGCAGCTCGCTCGTACGCTGGACGCGGAACGATCCCCAGGGGTCGTCGCCTCCGTTCGAGTCGAGTGCGGCCGGGCGGGTGTCTTCTGACATGGCGGGGCCCGGGCGTTCAGTGCAGCGTGCGCCGCTGGCCTGCCATCGTCTCTTCGAGATCCTGCAGCCAGGGCTCTGCAAGGTGGCGAATCTCGGCGTCGTTGACGAGGATGCGCTGCATGATGCGCGACTTGGCGCGCGCTTCGGCGGGTTGCAGCTCCTTGGCGCGGGCGGCGTTCTTCAGTTGTGAAATCAGCAGTACGCAGGCGCCCTCGAGCTTGACGACCTCGTCCCAGTTGCCGGCGCGGGCCGCCAGCAGCATGTCGGCGCTGGCTTGCTCGATCGCCTCGTAAAAACTCAGCAGTTCTGCATTCATGGGGGAGTTGTCCATCGCTCGCGAAGCACCGTTGCTGGCATGGCAGGCGGCGGCGCCGGCATCAACCGGCACGGCGCACCTGCGGGCCGATCTGGTTCCACGCTTCGCTCAACGTCTTCAGCAGCTGCGCGCATTCGAGCAGCGCCGCCTCGTCGTTGCGAAGGTTGGCTTGCGTCAGCCGCATCTCGATGTAGCCGTAAAGGTCGTTCAGGTCGCTGGCCAGCGTGCCGCCTTCACGCAGGTTCAGGCCGGCGCGCAGCCCTTCGCCGATGATGCCCAGCGCACTGCCGATGGCCCGCCCCTTGCCCTCGATATCACCTTGCTGGATGGCGCCGCGCGCCTTGGCGATGGCACCGAGCAGGCCGTTGAAGAGCAGGGAGACGAGTTCATGCCCGGAGCGGTCGCCGGCGGCTGCGCCCTCGACGCTGACATGCGTATACAGGTTCGAGGCCTGGGTGGTCTTGCTGTAGCTGGCGGTGGCTGTTCCGAACATCGATGACTCCGGGTGCTGCGTGACGGGATGGGCGCGCATGATGAATGGTTATCGACGAGCACGGGCCCGTCTTGAGGCCGCCAGACGGCTTGCGGGCGGTGCTTTCGCGACCTGGCCGCCTGCCGTTCGTGGTGGTTGCCCGGAAAGCGAAACGCGCCCGTATGGGGCGCGTCGTCGCTGGCGATCACGAGCACCGCCAGTTCAGGCGTTCGACTTGTTCCAGTTCGTGATCTGCTGAGTCACGTAGTTCTGCAGGCCGTTGAGCTGGGCGATGCTGGTGTCCAGGCGCGAATAGCGCTCGCGCAGCCGCTTCTCGACCAGGGTCAGGCGGTCTTCCATCTTTGCGGTGCTGTCGGTGTTGCGCGTGATGCGCTCCTGCAGGCCGGCCTGGCGCGTGCTGAGCATGCCGTCGCTGGCCAGTGCGCCGTCGCCGAAGTCGCGCAGCAGCACGCCGAAACCGTCTTGTGCCGTGCCGGTCTCGTTGCGCGAGAAGAAGGTCTTCAGTTCGTCCAGGCGACCGATTGCCGTGTCGAGCTTGACATTGTTGACCTTCAGCGAACCGTCGCCCTGCGGCTCCAGGCCGATGTCCGCCAGGCGGCCGTATACGCTGCTGGCGCCGCTGCTGCCGGCGGTCAGGGTGCGCATCTGCGACAGCAGGCCCACGGCCGAGCGGTCGCCTTGCAGCGTGCCGGCGCTCTTGCTGCCTTCGTCGTAGCGCGTTTGTTCGCGGTTCAGCTTGACGAGGTCGTTGTAGGCGCTGGCGAAGTCGGTCATCGACTTGCGGATGACCGCCGTGTCGCGGGCGACCGTGACGTCGACAGCCGCCGTGGTGACGCGGCCCAGCTTGACCGTCAGGCCATCGAGCACTTCGTTCAGGGTGTTGGTCTCGCTGCTGACGGCCACGCCGTTGATGGTGGCGGCGGCGTTCGCGGCGGCCAGCGTCTGCGTCATGCCGGCGCTGCCGCTGGCGGGGTCGAAGGCGACCGCGGACAGGCCTGCGATCTCGTTCGGGTCGCCGGTGCCTTCGACCGCGCTGATGCGGAATCCGTTGGCCTCGCCGGTGGTGGTGGAGCGCAGCGCCAGCCGCGAGCCCGTGGCGTCGTTGACGATCGACGCGCTGACACCCGCGCCCGCGCGGTTGATGGCGTCGCGAATGTCGGCCAGCGTGGCCGCTTCCGGCGGAATCCTCAGCGTGACGGCCGTCGCGCCGGACTTCGCGGTGAAGCCTGTCTGGTCGGCAGACCAGTTGCCCAGTTCGATGGTCAGGCTGCCGCTGCCCACGATGTCGGTGGACGCGGTGTAGGTGCCGCTGGTGACCGTCTGCGCAGAGGCCAGCCGGCTGACCGACACGCTGTAGCTTCCCGGCGGAGACTGGCCCGTCGAGGTGGCGGACACCGCCAGCGGCTCGGTCGAGCTCACGGTGCTCGGTGTCCAGTTGGCGGCGTCGGTGAGCTTGCGCGCGGCGTCGCGCAGTGCGGCCATGCTGCTTTGCAGCTTGCCGAAGGCGGACAGCTGCGTCTGGTACCTGCTGCTCGCCTGCTGCAGTTGTTCTATGGGGCGGCGTTCCAGCGCCATCAACTGGGTGACGATGCTGTTGACATCGAGCCCACTGCCGATGCCGGGTGATGAGATGGTGGCCATGGCGGCTCCTCTGGCGGGATACAGTCTCTATCGGCGCGGTGCGAGGTGACTTGAGTTGCCAGGCGCCGCCTGCGCCGTTCCCGGCGCTGAGCCTGCGGGGTGTATCAGCCCTTGAGCAACTGCAGCACCTGCTGTGGCAACTGGTTGGCCTGCGCCACCATGGCGTTGCCGGCCTGTTGCAGGATCTGCGCACGCGACAGGTTGGCGGTTTCCACCGCGAAGTCGGCGTCCATGATCCGGCTGCGTGCCGCTGTCAGGTTCTCCGACGACACCTGCAGGTTCATCACCACGGTCTCGAAGCGGTTCTGCGCGGCGCCGTAGAGCGCGCGCGAGGTGGTCACCTGGTCGATGGCGAGGTCGATGGCGTTGATGGCGGCGGTGGCGCCGGTGGCGTCGATGCCGCTGACGTCAAGCGCCGACACCGCGTCACGCACCGAGGCTGTCAGGTCGGTGCCATCGATCTCTATGGTGTCGTTGATCGTGGTGCCGGCGCCGATCTGGAACGTGAACGCGGCGGTGGAGCCATCGAACAGATTCGTGCCGTTGAAGCGTGTGCCGTCGACCAGGCGCGCCACTTCGGCCGTCAATTCGCCGAACTCGGTCTGCATGTTGGTGCGGTCGCCGGCGTTGTTGCTGCCGTTGGCAGACTGCACCGCCAGTTCCCGCATGCGCTGCAGGGCGTCGCCGATCTTGCCGATCGCGCCTTCCGCCGTCTGCGACAGCGAGATCGCGTCATTGGCGTTGCGTACCGCGACATTCATGCCGCGTACCTGGGCATTCATGCGTTCGGCGATGGCCAGGCCAGCCGCGTCGTCCTTGGCGCTGTTGACGCGCACTCCGGAAGACAGGCGCTGCATCGATGTCGCAAGCGAACTCTGCGACGATGACAGGTTGCGCTGTGCGTTCAGCGAGGCCAGGTTGGTATTGATGGTCTGGGGCATTTCCTTGCACTCCTTCAAGAACCGGTGACCCCCGGCAATACGCCGGCTGTTACGGTGCCGCCACCGCCTTTGTGGTGACGTCACCTCACGGCCCGGCGCTTTTCGAACCTGCGGCGGCCTCGAATCCCGGGGGAGGGATCGGTCGGCATGCCGGCAAGAGCTCCGGACATCAGGCGGTGCACTTGCACTCCCGATGAAACCAATTCTGCGCAAGGCCGTGGCATGGCGATCGGATGAATAGAGGAGGGAAGTCCGGCCAGATCGAAGCCGTCGAGCGGCTCCGCGTGCGCGCCATGGCAGCGCAAATGAAAACACCGCAGCAGACCTCGCGGTCCATGACGGTGGAAGTGAGAACGCCGTCGTGAACCTGGTGGTTTACGACGGCGTGTGCCTGGTGCCTGGAGGCCGGTGCCTCCATTGCGTCTTGCGGCTGATCGGGATCAGTTGCGCAGCAGCGCCAGCACCTGCTGCGGCTGCTGGTTGGCCTGGGCGATCATCGCGTTGCCGGCCTGCTGCAGGATCTGCGCACGGGACAGGTTGGCCGTTTCCACCGCGAAGTCTGCGTCGACGATGCGTGAACGCGCCGAAGTCAGGTTCTCGGACGACACCTGCAGGTTGGAGATCACGCTGTCGAAACGGTTCTGCACCGCGCCGAAGTTGGCGCGTGCCGTGGTCACCGCGTCGATCGCCGTATCGAGCGCCGTGATGGCCGCGGTGGCGAGAGTGGCGTCGGCCCCAGCCACGCTGAGTGCGGTCACCGGGGTGTCGACCAGCGTCTTCAGGTCGGACATCGCCACGGTGATCGTGTCGGTGCTGGCGGTGTTGGCGCCGATCTGGAACGTGAAGTTGCCGGCGCCGTCACCGCCGGTGCCGTCGAGCAGCGTCTGGGCGTTGAACTGCGTGCCGTCGGTCACTCGAGTCACTTCGGCCTGCAGGGCGGCGAATTCCGTCTGCAGGTTGTCGCGGTCGCCGGCGTTGTTGGTGCCGTTGGCCGACTGCACGGCGAGTTCCCGCATGCGCTGCAGGGCGTCGCCGATCTTGCCCGAGGCGCCTTCACCGGTCTGCGCCAGAGAGATGCCGTCGTTGGCATTGCGGATGGCAACATTCATGCCCCGGACCTGGGCATTCATGCGCTCCGAAATTGCCAGCCCGGCTGCGTCGTCTTTCGAGCTGTTGAGGCGCAAGCCCGAGGACAGGCGTTGCATGGAAACCGCCAGAGACATCTGCGATGCCGAGGTGGTGCGCTGTGCGTTGATCGACAGCAGGTTCGTATTGATGGACTGAGCCATGAGAAAACTCCTAATCAGTTGAACATGCCCGGCACTGGCGCCGGCTTGCAGGTGATTGCTCGACCCGAAGGCCGTCTCGCCACGCACAACCCCCAGTCAGCAGGCAGCTGCCTCGGGATCGCCCGGCGTCGGATGGATGGAGTTCCTGCGTGGAGGATTCCACGCCATCACTCTTCGCCTTCCTTCCGGGCTGCGGAATCGATTGCTCGCTTCCGTTGGTTGTGATATCGGAGGTGTTTACCGTCTACTTAAATCTTTTTGTCGTCGGCTTCGGTTTCTTTTGCTGCCAGAGCCCGTCACCACCGACCGGTGCCCGCCACGACTCCGACGCCGTGGCTGCCCCGTTCCAAGCTGCGTCATCGGCGCCGCCCTTCGTCGACTTGAGGGCTGTCGATCCTTGACAGTCAGCGCTGCCAGCGCCGGCGTGCCGAAGGCGGCAAAAGTGCCGGTGTAGGAAGTTGCCTGACAAGCGCCACGGACAAAAGGGGACGCCAGCGACGGAACTGGCCTGATGTCCGACCGCTTTTCGTTTGCCTACAGTTGGTTTCACGCTGATACGCACACAGACCACCCCACCGGAGCCCGACATGACCGCTGAACAGATCCTTGCTGAAATTCGTGAAGCCAATCTTTCCTACCTGATGCTGGCTCAGACCCTGATCCGCACCGACCGCGAACAGGCGCTCTACCGCCTGGGCGTCAGCGAGGACACGGCCAACATGATCGACACGCTGACTTCTTCGCAGATGATGAAGATCGCCTCGGGCAACACCTTGCTGTGCCGTTTCCGCATGGACGACGACCTCGTCTGGAGCCTGCTCACCAGCCACGGCAAGAGCGCGGCCAACGAAGGCATCTCGCGCCTGCACGCTTCCATCCTGATGGCGGGCCGCCATCAGGAAGCAGCGTAGCAGGGCCCCCACGCTTCCCGTCGGTCGCTGCCCCCCGAGGGCAGAGCCGGACGAGAGACAGTCTTTGCTGACTGTCTCTCGCCTGAGAAGGCCATCCGCGTCCCTGCGGATGGCGCGCGCTTCGGACCGGCGGAGCCGGATCCTTGCCAGACCTTGATCAACCCAGGATAGAACACCATGGCACGCAGCAAGAGCATCCTCACTGAAGCCCGGCAGATCGAACGTGCCGTGACGCTGATCCACCTCGGGGCCCGGCTGCAGGTGCTGGAAAGCGAGACCGATCTCAGCTACGAGCGGCTGCTGCGCCTGTACAAGGAAGTCTCGGGCCACAGCCCGAGCAAGGGCCAGTTGCCGTTTTCGACCGATTGGTTCATGACCTGGCAGCCGAACATCCATTCGAGCCTGTTCCTCAACATCCATGAATACCTGAACAAGGTGGCGGCACTCGACGAGATCGACTCCGTCATCAAGGCCTACCAGCTCTACCTCGAGCAGATCCAGGCCCAGGGCCTGGAGCCGCTGCTCAGCGTGACGCGCGCCTGGCGGCTGGTGAAGTTTGTCGACAACGGCATGCTGACGCTGACCTCCTGCAGCAAGTGTGGTGGCCACTTCGTGACCCACCCGCATGAGATTGCACGTCACTATGTCTGCGGCATGTGCAACCCGCCCGCACGCGCCGGCAAGGGCAAGCTGGCCGGCGCCCTGCAACTCGGCCCGGTGGCCGGGCGGCACGCCGCCGCGACCGTGGCTGTGCTTGCGGCGCATGAACATGCGGATGCGGTGGCCGAAGCCCATCCTCACTGAGCCCAGGTGCGCTGCGCTCGCCGCGCGAACGCGTTGCATGCATGGCTGCGCGGCCCTCAAGTCCAGCGGCCTCGTGTCGATCTCCATCTGTCGGGTGTTTTTTCTGTCTGTCTCCTCCTGGCACAGTGCGCTGTGCTTTCAAGCGGGTCCCTCGGGGCCCGCTTTTTTCATGGGTACATGCCAGCGTGACCGAACGATGCCCTCCTGACGAAGCGCCCATGGCGGCGCCGGTTGGACTTTCGGGCCGGCTGCGCTGGCCCCTGCCGGCGCTGGCTGGCTGGCTGGGTGCGTGGGCGCTGTTCGCGGCGCTTGGCGCGCTGGGCGCGCCGGCGGTGCTGGCCTTTGGCTGCGCCACGGCGGCCGGGGCCGCGCTCGCCACGCTGGCGCGCGGGCGCTGGCGGCGCGCCCTCGTGGTGGCCGGCTTCCCCTCGTCGGCGCTGGCCCTGGGCGCCGCCAGCGGCCTGCCGGCCTGGGGTTGGCTGGTGGCGCTGGCCACACTGGCGCTGGCCTACCCGATGAAGGCCTGGCGCGATGCACCCTTCTTTCCGACCCCCGCCGACGCGCTGGACGATCTGGGCGGCGTGGTGACGCTGCCGGCCGCGCCGCGCATCCTCGACGCCGGCTGCGGCATGGGGCACGGCCTGCGCGCCTTGCACCGCATCTGGCCGCAGGCCCGCATGGAAGGTGTCGAGTGGAGCGTGCCGCTGCGCCTGCTGTCCGGCTGGCGCTGCCCATGGGCGCGCGTGCGGCGCGCCGACATGTGGGCTGCGCCGTGGAACGACTTCGACCTCGTCTATCTGTTCCAGCGACCGGAGAGCATGGCCCGCGCGGTGGCCAAGGCAGAGCAGGAAATGGCACCCGGCAGCTGGCTGGTCAGCCTCGAATTCGAGGCCACCGGTCTGCGGCCCTGCGCGCGCCTGCAGGCCGCCGGGGCGCGTCCGCTCTGGGTGTACCGGTTGGGTGATGCGCAACGCCATCCCGCAGTGGCGGACAAGGTGACACCACGGCGTGAATCGGGCTCAACCGTGAGCAGCCGGCGCCGATAACCCGTGCATCAAGCCACGTCTGCACCTGCAGCCGGGCCATACGCGGATTCCAAACCATGTTCGTCATCATCGGATGGGTCGTTGCCCTGGCCTGCATCTTCGGCGTGTACATCGTGCACGGCGGCAACATGGCGCCGATCCTCAAAGCCTTGCCCTTCGAGCTGACCACCATCCTCGGTGCAGCGCTGGGCGCCTTCCTGGCCAACAACCAGATGAAGGTCATCAAGGCCACCTTGGCCGGCGTCGGCCGCTGCTTCAAGGGCAGCAAGTACAGCAAGGCCCGCTACATGGAACTGATGGCGCTGCTCTACGACATCCTGCAGAAGGCACGCAAGGAAGGCTTGATGTCGATCGAGAAGGACGTCGAGGATCCGCACAGCAGCCCGCTGTTCCAGAAGTACCCGACTGTCGGCAGTGACCACCACATCACCGAATTCATCACCGACTACCTGCGCATGATGGTCTCGGGCAACCTGAATGCGCATGAGATCGAAAGCCTGATGGACAGCGAGATCGAAACGCACCATCACGAGGAGCACGCCGCCGTGCTCGCCATCGGCCGCCTGGCCGGCGGCCTGCCGGCCTTCGGCATCGTGGCGGCGGTGCTCGGCGTCATCAACACCATGGGCTCGGTCGGGCAGCCGCCGGCCGTTCTCGGCGGCATGATCGGCTCGGCGCTGGTGGGCACCTTCCTCGGCATCTTCATGGCCTACGGCTTCGTCGAACCGCTCGGCGGCCTGCTGGAGCAGAAGGTCGAAGATGCCAGCAAGGAGTTGCAGTGCATCAAGACCACGCTGCTCGCCAGCATGCAGGGCTACGCCCCGCAGGTCGCCATCGAGTTCGGCCGCAAGGTGCTGTATTCGGGTGACCGCCCGACCTTCACCGAGCTGGAAGCCCACGTGAAGAAGAAATGATGAGCCCCCCCGAAGCGCCTTCGGCGCTCCCCCCCAGGAGGGGCGCCGCCAGCGGCCCGGCGAAGCCGGTTCCGCGGCGTCCGCTTGAAGGCGCGGCGGCGCCTGCGGCACGCCGCATTCACCCTGTGCACCGGAGCTGCTAATCATGGCTGGCGACGCGAAAAAGCTTCAACCGATCATCATCAAGCGCGTCAAGAAGGGCGGCCACGCCGTTCATGGCGGCGCCTGGAAGATCGCCTACGCCGACTTCGTGACGGCCATGATGGCCTTCTTCCTGCTGATGTGGCTGTTGGGCTCCACGACCGAAGGCGACAAGAAGGGCCTGGCCGACTATTTCGGCTCGCCGCTCAAGATCTCGCTGCTCGCCAATGGCTCGGGCGCGGGCGATTCCTCGCATGTCGTCAAGGGCGGCGGGCAGGACCTGACCCGCAGCAGCGGCCAGGTCAAGCGCGGCGATATCGAGGCCACGCGCAGCACCGTCAATCTGCAGGCGCTGAAGGCCGAGCAGTTGCGCGCCGAGATCTCCAGGCTTGAAGAACTGAAGCAGAAAGTCGAGGAAAAGTTGGCCGCCAACCCGCACCTCGCCGCGCTGAAGTCGCAGATCAAGCTCGACATGACACGCGACGGCCTGCGCATCCAGATCGTCGATGAGAGCAACCGGCCGATGTTCACGAGCGGCAGTGCGGTGGTGCAACCCTACATGCGCGAACTGCTGCGCGAGATCGGCTCGGTGCTCGGCGAAGTGCCCAACCGGCTCACGCTCGAAGGCCACACCGACGCCATGCCCTTCGGTGGTGGCGATCGCGGCTACAGCAACTGGGAACTGTCGGCCGACCGCGCGAATGCCTCGCGCCGCGAACTGGTGGCCGGCGGCCTGCCCGACGACCGGACGCTGCGCGTTCAGGGGCTTGCCGCCAGTTCGCCCTTCGAGCGCAACGACCCCGAGGCGCCGGCCAACCGGCGCATCAGCATCATCGTGATGAACCGCGAGGCCGAAGACCGCTTCTTCCGCACCGCGCCCGACACGGTGGATGCCGGCGAACCGTCGATCGCCCCGCAACTGGTGCCGCCGCGCCCAGGCGCCGGCCCGCCGAGAACGGCGCAGACGGGTGCCGACCCGCCACGCCCCCGCGATTCAAGTGTCACCCCGCCCAGCCGATAAAACCCGCAGATCGCTCTCACCCGAGGTCCCGTCCATGAGCAACCACACCGACCTGAAATTCCTGATCGTCGACGACTTCTCCACCATGCGGCGCATTGTGCGCGGCCTGCTGAAGGAGATGGGATGCAACAACGCCGACGAAGCCGAAGACGGCGCCGTGGCGCTGGGCATGCTGAAGACGACGAAGTACGACTTCGTCGTCTCCGACATCAACATGCCGAACATGAACGGCTTCGACCTGCTGAAGGCGATCAAGGCCGACGAAAACCTGAAGCCCATTCCGGTGCTGATGGTGACGGCCGAGGCCCGCAAGGAAGACATCGTGCTGGCGGCGCAGAGTGGCGCGGCGGGCTACATCGTCAAACCGTTCACGAAAGCCACGCTCGAGGAAAAGGTGCAGAAAATCCTGCAGAAGCTCGCCGCCACCGCTTGAGGGAGTACACAACATGAACATGGAAGACATGACCAGGCTGCAGCCCGCCGAGCCGCTGGCCGTTTCGCCCGAGGTGTTTCAGCAGCTCGGGTCCATCACCCGGCTGCTGCACGACACCATGCAGCAACTCGGCGTGATGCCCAAGCTGCAGATCGCCACCGACGGCCTGCCCGACGCGCGCAGCCGGCTCAGCTACATCGCCACGAAGACCGCCGCGGCGGCCGAGAAGGTTCTGAACTCGGTCGACAGCGCCAAGCTCGACCACGCGCACATCGCCGAGGCGACACGCCAGATGGCTGCGGCCATCGTTGCCGACCCGGTCAAGGCCGTGGCCTCGGGAGCGGTGATGAACTTCGTCCACGACGTCGAGCGCACCACGGCGCGCATCGACGGCCACCTGACCGACATCATGATGGCGCAGGACTTCCACGACCTCACCGGTCAGGTGGTGGCCAAGGTGGTGACGCTGGCCAACGACCTGGAAGACAGCCTGCTCAAGCTGCTGGTCTCGGTAGTGCCGCCCGAGCAGCGCGAGAAGGTCGACAGTTCGATCCTCAACGGCCCCGTGGTCGACGCCGCCGGCCGCACCGACGTCGTGTCGGATCAGGGCGAGGTCGACGACCTGCTGGCCAGTCTGGGGTTCTAGGAGCGCGGGCGGCAGGCACCGAACACGTGCCCCTTTCGCCTGCTTATCCGGGTCAAGAAAACCGGTGTTGACGGCACCATGGTCAGGCTCCTTTCCGAGCCGACAAGACCATGGACGATACCGCTCAGGACCGTACCTTACCCGCCACAGACCGCAAGATCGAGAAGTCTCGCGGCGAAGGGCAGGTTGCGCGTTCACGCGATCTCGGGCACCTGGCGGCCCTCGGCGCCGGTGCGGTGCTGCTAACTGCCTTCGGCTCGCAGCTGATCGGCTGGATGGGCCGCCGCCTCGCCGATGCGCTGCGTTTCGACGCCCGCCGGCTGGCCGACCCGGCCTCGATGTTCAGCCACCTCGAGTCCGCCGCGCATGAGCTCATGCTGGCCGTGCTGCCGCTGGGCGGCACGCTTCTGCTGGTGGCCGTGGCCGCCGGTGTGGCCGCCGGTGGCTGGAACTTCACCTGGAAGGCGCTCGAGCCCCGGTACGAGAAGATCGATCCCTGGGCGGGCTTGAAGCGGATGCTGTCGCCGCAGCAGCTGGGCGTGATGCTCAAGGCCTGCCTGCTGGCGCTGGTCCTCGGCGCTATCGGATTCCTCTACCTGCGCAGCCACCTGGCCGAGTTCATCCAGTTGCTGGCGCAGCCGCTGCCCGCAGCGCTGTCCTCGGCCGGCGTGCTGGTGCGTGGCGGTGTGGCGTTGATGCTGCTGGCGCTGGTGCTCTTCGCCGTGGTGGACGTGCCCTTGCAGCGCCAGCTGCTCCTGAGGCGGCTGCGCATGAGCTTCGAGGAAGTGAAGAAGGAGCAGCGCGACGTCGAGGGCAATGCCGAAGTGAAGGGCAAGATGCGAGCCCGCATGCGCGAGATGTCCAACCGCCGCATGCTGGCCGCGGTGCCGAAGGCCGACCTGGTGGTGATGAACCCGACCCACTATGCGGTGGCGCTGAAGTACGACGAGACCCGCATGGCCGCGCCGCGCGTCGTCGCCATGGGCGCCGACCTGATGGCCATGCGCATCCGCGACGCCGCCAACGGCGCTTCCGTGCCGGTGCTGCAGGCGCCGTCGCTGGCGCGCGCGCTCTACGCTCATGCCGAGATCGACCGGGAGATTCCGGCCCAGCTGTTCTCCGCCGTGGCGCAGGTGCTGGCCTGGGTCTACCAGTTGCGCGCGGCCGTCGCTGCCGGCCGCCCCATGAACGCCCCGATGCCCGACCTGCACGTGCCGCCTGAACTCGATCCCGCCAACGACACGCCCGCGGAGGCCCAGCCTTGAACGCCATCACGCAGAAGTTGACCGCGCTGTTCGGTCCGCAGGCCGGTGCGCTGAAGGCACTGACGCTGCCGCTCTTCGTCGTCATGATGCTGTCGATGATGGTGCTGCCGCTGCCGCCCTTCGTGCTCGACCTGCTCTTCACCTTCAACATCGCGCTGGCGCTGATGGTGATGATGATCGCCTCGCAGATGGTCAAGCCGCTGGACTTCGCGGCGCTGCCCTCGGTTCTGCTGGTCACCACGCTGCTGCGCCTGTCGTTGAACGTCGCCTCCACCCGCGTGGTGCTGCTGGAAGGCCATACCGGGCCGGGAGCGGCTGGGCAGGTGATCGAGTCCTTCGGCCACTTCCTGATCGGCGGCAACTTCGCGGTCGGCCTGATCGTCTTCGCGATCCTGGTGGTCATCAATTTCGTCGTCGTCACCAAAGGCGCCGAGCGCATTGCCGAGGTCGGCGCGCGTTTCACCCTCGATGCCATGCCGGGCAAGCAGATGGCGATCGACGCCGACCTCAATGCCGGCCTGATCGACGAGAAGGAAGCCCGCCGCAGACGCGCCGAAGTGGGTGAAGAGGCCGACTTCTTCGGCTCCATGGACGGTGCCAGCAAGTTCGTGCGCGGCGACGCCATCGCCGGCCTGCTGATCCTGTTCATCACCATCGTCGGCGGTTTCATCATCGGCATGTCGATGCACGGCATGGACGCCGGTGTCGCCGCGCAGACCTATGTGCTGCTGGCCGTCGGCGACGCGCTGGTGGCGCAGATCCCGGCGCTGCTGATCTCGGTGGCCTCGGCGATGGTGGTGTCGCGCGTAGGCAAGGACGAGGACATCGGCACGCAGATCCGCAGCCAGATCTTCGATTCGCCCAAGTCGCTGACCATCACCGCGGGCATCATCCTTGCGCTCGGCCTGGTGCCCGGCATGCCGCACCTGGTGTTCCTGATCATTGCCGGCGGCATGGCCGCGCTGGCCTGGTCGATCCACAAGCGCAAACAGCGCGAAGCGGCCTTGCCCGAGCGCGGCCGCGCCGGCGATGCCGAGGTGCTGGCGCCGAACGCCGAGGCCAGCTGGGACGACCTGACACCGGTCGACACGCTGGGGCTGGAGGTCGGCTACAGATTGATCGCGCTGGTCGACAAGGCGCGTCAGGGCGACCTGCTGGGCCGCATCAAGGGCGTGCGCAAGAAGTTTGCCCAGGATGTCGGCTTCCTTCCGCCGCCGGTACACATCCGCGACAACCTCGAGCTCAAGCCGAGTGTGTACCGCGTCACGCTGCGCGGCGCCGTGATCGGCGAGGGCGAGGCCAGCCCGGGTATGTTCCTTGCCATCAATCCGGGCGGCGCGACGCAGCAGTTGCCCGGCACGAAGACGGTCGACCCGGCCTTCGGATTGCCGGCGGTCTGGATCGACGAGCGGCACCGGGAAATGGCCCAAATGGCCGGGTTTACGGTGGTTGATTGCGCGACTGTCGTGGCGACCCATCTTTCACACTTGATGCAGGTGAACGCGGCCCGCCTTCTGGGCCGCATCGAGACGCAGCAACTCGTCGAGCACGTCACCAAGCTGGCCCCCAAACTGATCGAAGACGTGGTTCCCAAGATGGTCGGTATCGCCACCCTGCAGAAGGTTCTGCAATTGCTGCTGGAGGAAGGCGTGCACATTCGTGACATCCGCTCGATCGTCGAATGCCTGGCCGAACACGCCGCCACCGCGACCGACCCCGCCGAACTGGCGCGCCGCATCCGCATCCACCTGGCACCGGCCATCGTGCACCAGATCTACGGGCCGGTACGCGAACTCGACGTCATCGCGCTCGAACCCGAACTGGAGCGCCTGGTCACCCAGGCCCTGAGCTCACCGCACGGCGCCGCGCTCGACCCCGGCGTGGCCGACACCCTGACCCGCAGCGCCGCCGATACCGCGCGCCGCCAGGAAGACCTGGGCCACCCGGCCTGCCTGCTGGTGCCCGACCTGATCCGCGCGCCGATGGCGCGGCTGCTGCGCCGTGCCGCCCCACGTCTGAAGGTGCTGGGCCATAGCGAGATTCCAGAGACGCATTCGATACGGATCGGCTCGATCATCGGAGGTGCGGCATGAACGTCAAACGCTTCACGGCCCGCACCTCGCGCGAGGCGCTGGCGCTGGTCAGGCAGGCCTTCGGTGAAGACGCCGTGGTGATGTCGACCAAGCCCTGCCCGGAAGGCGTGGAGGTGCTGGCGATGGCGCCGGAAAGCGTGGGCCAGCTCGAACGCGTGGGTGCTGCCGCCGAACGTGTGCAGGTCGACAACTTCCGGCCGATGGCGCCGCCGCCTGCCCGCACATCGACCGGCGAGCGCCGGGAACCGCGCCTCGAAAGGAACCCGCCCGCCCCGGTTTCGACCAGCGTGGACGACGATGTCGAAGCCTTGTCGATGAGCACGTTGTCGTTCCAGGACTTCGTGCGTGACCGCATGCTCAAGCGGCGCCAGGTCGAGCTGGCCGACGCCGCCGCGCCGCGCGGCCGGCCGGCATCCGCCGCCGAATCGGTGCGCGCCCGTCTTGTCGGCACTTCGGCCGGCAGTTCCGCCGGTACTTCAGCCGGCAGCGCGCCGCAGGGCTGGCGCGAGCCGCCGGTGCTGCGCGAGGAAATCCGCATGCCCGAGCGGACCCGCGAGACCGCAGCCGAGCGCGGCTGGGCCGCCGCCGAACGGCTGCAGGTCGCGCCCTCGCCGAGCGACGGCGGCGGCCGCCGCGAGCAGAGCGAGATGATCAAGGAGCTGCGCTCGATGCGCGGCCTGATCGAGCAGCGTTTCGGCGCCCTGGCCTTCATGGAAAAGCTGCAGCGCCATCCGCGCCAGGCGCTGCTGACGCAGAAGCTGCTCGACGTCGGACTGTCGCCCTCACTGACCCGCAAGCTGGTCGAGAGCCTGCCGTCGGACGTGGAAGAAGCGGCCTGGGCGGCCAGCGTGCTGGAGCGCAATCTGATCACCGCCGAACATGAACCGGCGCTGGAAGACATCGGCGGCGTGTATGCGCTGATCGGCTCCACGGGCGTCGGCAAGACCACGACCACGGCCAAGCTGGCGGCGGCGTTTGCCACCCGCCACGGTGCGGCGAACCTCGGCCTGATCACGCTCGACGCCTACCGGGTGGCGGCGCACGAACAACTGCGCACCTACGGACGCATCCTCGGCGTGCCGGTGCACACCGCTCACGACCGCGCTTCGCTGGAAGACCTGCTGGAACTGCTGGCCGGCAAGAAGATGGTGCTGATCGACACCGCCGGCATGGCGCAGCGCGACAGCCGCACCCGCGAACTGCTGGAGATGCTGTCGCACCGCTCGATCAACCGGCTGCTGGTGGTCAACGCCGCGCAGCAGGGCGAGACCATCGAGGACGTGCTGGTCTCGTGGGGGGCGGCGTCATGCCGTGGCGTCGTCCTGTCGAAGTTGGACGAGGCGGTGAAACTGGCACCGGCGCTCGACGCGATGATCCGCCACAAGCTCAAGGTGCTGGCCGTGGCCAATGGTCAGCGGGTGCCGGAAGACTGGCACCGCCTGTCGGCCCACGCGCTGGTGCAGCGCGCGCTGCGCGGTGGCGGCAGCCCGGCCTGGCGGCTCGACGCGGGAGACATCAGCCTGGTGTTCGCCGGGCTGCCGATGCCGCCCCCGGCCGGCGCGGCTTCCGGGTCATCGATGTCCGGCGGCCTGCACGCCTGAAGATGCCACCTTGACACCCACCTCAGCGATGCGCGACTTCTACGCCCAAACCGCCAGCGCGCCGCTCGATCAGGCCGACGGCCTGCGCCGGATGTTCGCCGGCACGAGTCAACGATTCCTGCCTCTGGCGGCCAATCCGCACGTGGCCTTTTCAGGCGTCGTGCTCGAGCGGCTGACGGCGGCGTTGGTCGCCCACGGCCAGCGTGTTCTCGTCGTCGACGCCGCCGCAAGCTCGCCGCCGCACGACGAGATGGCGCTGCTCGACCTGGCGCCCGCCATCGAGGTGCTGTCACCCGAGGTGGGCTACCTGGCGGCGCGTGGCCTGCCGCTGAACTACGTCGACACGCGGGGCTCGGCCAGCGGCTTTCTCGACGCGCTGGCGCTGGCCGCGCCGCAGGCCGACGTCGTCCTGCTGCACGCCGAAGCGGCCCATCTGGCGCGCCTGTTCATGCGCTGGCCGGCGCGCCCGATGCTGATGGGCGCCGACCGGCCGGAGAGCATCAAGCACGCCTACGCGGCCTGCAAGCTGCTCGCCCAGCGCTGCCAAATGATGACCTTCGACCTGTTGCTGGCCGCCGAGCCGGGCGGCCGGCGGCTGCCGAACATCGCCGCCAGCCTGGCCAGTTGCGCCGATGGCTTCCTGGGCGCGCTGCTGCACGACTGGGCCGTCATCGACCCGGCCAGCGACGTCGGTGACCCGATCGACGCCGACCTGACGCGCCTGGTGGCCGCACAGCTCACGCTTGGATCCGAATCACACGTCGCGGGCTGGCGCCCGCTGCCGGCGGCGCGTGCCTCGGCGTCCCTGACCACGTTCTGACCTGCCGCGAAAGGCACCCATCCATGTACACCGCCAAAGGTCAACTCGACGCCGGTTCGCTGCTCAAGCAGTACAGCCCGCTGGTCCGGCGGCTGGCGCACCAGATGATCGCCAAGCTGCCGGCCAACGTCGAACTCGACGACCTGATCCAGGTCGGCATGATCGGCCTGTCGGACGCGCTCACGCGGTTCGATGCTGCACAGGGCGTGCAGTTCGAGACCTTTGCCACGCAGCGCATTCGCGGCGCCATGCTCGACGAGTTGCGCGGCAACGACTGGATGAGTCGCGGTGACCGCCGACACCAGCGTTCGATAGAAACGGCGGTGCACAAGCTCGAACAGAAGTTCGGCCGCGCGCCCAACGAGACCGAGATCGCGCGCGAGATGGGCCTGTCGCTGCTCGAATATCAGGAACTGCTCGGCAAGGTGCGCGGCACCCAGCTGATCTATCTCGAAGACATGAGCGGCGACGACGGCGACGAGGACTTCCTCGACCGCCACGTGGCCGACGAAGGCGCCAACCCGCTGGGTCGGCTGCAGGATCAGCGCATGCGCGAAGCACTCGTCGAAGCGATCAAGAACCTGCCCGAGCGCGAGCAGTTCGTCATGAGCATGTACTACGAGAACGACATGAACCTGAAGGAGATCGCGGCCGTGCTCGGCGTCACCGAGAGCCGGGTCTGCCAGCTGCACAGCCAGTCGATCGCCAGGCTGCGCACGCGGCTGCGCGAGTGGTAGGTCGGTAGGTCGGTAGGTCGGTAGGTCGGAATGCCGGCCCGGCGGCTGAACGCCGGGAACCGGTGCTCAGGCCTGCGGGACAGCCGGCTTTTCCGCCGCCAGGGTGAACTCGAAACGCGCGCCACGGCCGCTTTCGCCGTGCGCGCTGACGCTGCCGCCGTGTCGCTCGACGATGCGCTGCACGATGGTCAGCCCGATGCCGGTGCCGTGAAAATCATCGCCGCCATGCAGGCGGCCGAAGGGCATGAACAGCCGGCCCGCCAGCGCCGGGTCGAAACCGGCGCCGTTGTCCTGCACGCTGATGCGCAGCCGGCCGTCGTCGCCGATGCCGCCGGTCAGGCTGACAGCCGGCAGGCTGACCTTGCGGGTGAACTTTGCGGCATTGCCCAGCAGGTTGGTCAGCACGATGCGCAGCGCCGCCGGCGAAGCCCAGGCCCGCAGGCCTGGCGCCAGTGACCATTCGATCGCCGCCTGGCGGCGCAGCGGCGGCAGATCGGCCACCACCGCGGCGGCCAGCGCGCTGATGTCCACCCGTTCCATCGGCATCTCCTGCACGGTCGAGCGCGCCAGTTGCAGCAGGGCGTCGACGGTGTCGCGCATGCTGCGCGCCGCGCTCACCTGCAGGTCGAGCAACTGGCGTTCTTCGCTGGTCAGGCGATCGCCGGCGCGTGCCTCGATCAGGTGAGCCAGGCCCTGCACATGGCCGATCGGTGTGCGCAGTTCATGCGCCAGCTGGCGCGAGAATGCGTCCAGATCGAGGTTCAGCCGCTCCAGGTCGCGCGTGCGCAGGGCTACCGCGCGCCTGAGCTCTTCGTTGTGGCGCTGCAGCAGCCGCTCGGCCTGTTTGCGCACGGTGACGTCGCGGCCGACACCGTGGTAACCGAGAAAACGGCCTTGGCCGTCGAAGCGCGGAATGCCGCTGATCGAGATCCAGATGAAACCGCCTTCGGTGGCTTCGACCTCCATCTGCAGCGAACGAAAGGGCCGCCTGGCGTCGAGATCGGCACGGTGCAGAGCCCACTGCTCGGCACTCAGCAGATCGCGGTGCGCCTCCCAGCGCGGGCGGCCTTCCAGGCGGTCGGCCAGCGCGCTGAAGCGCCGGTACAACTCGGGGCTGAGCGGCAGCATGCGGTGTTCGGCGTCGGTCTGCCAATACCAGTCGGACGCCAGACCGGCCATCAGCGACCAGCGCTGCTCACTGGCAATCAACCGCTCGTGCGCGTCCTTGCGCTCGGTAACGTCGCGCCCCACCCCTTCGTAGCCCACGAAGTCACCGAAAACATCGTGCCGCGGCCGCCCGCTGATCGACACCCATGTCGGTTCTCCAGCGTGGCGCGGGGTGATGCGGTACTCGAGGTCGCGAAACGCCTCGCGGCGCTCAAGCCTTTCGTGGAAGCGTGCCCAGCCATGTGCCGGTGGCTCGATGAAAGGCAGTTCATCGCGACGGCGCCCCAGCAGATCGGGCATCGTCCAGCCCTGTCGGATGACAGGTGACGAACTGCCCGACAAGCGCGAGATCCGGTGCAACCCGTCGGTTTCCCAGTACCAGTCGGCCGACAGGTCGGCCAGCGCCTGCCAGCGCCTCTCGGTCTCGACCATCACCCCCTCGACGCCGGTGGCCAGGGCGTCGAAGGCCGATGGTGGGCCCAACCGATCATCGCGCAGGGTCTGCACGGCGTCCTGCCAGTCGCCGCTGCCGAGGTGGCTGGAGAAGGCATGCAGCGAGGCGCGCACACGCTGGCGCTGGCGCCACAGGCCGTGCAATGGCAGCAGCAGCGTGGTGGCCAGCAGCAGCGCCAGCACTTTGAGCCAGTTTTCCAGGCGGTCGTTGCGCTCGTCGATTTGATCTCGCGCCGAGGCCGCCATGGCGTCGGCGCTGTCGGCCAGAGCGCCCAGCGCTGCGGCGTCTGGCTGTGTCGTCGCAGCGCCGGCCATGGTCTGGCGAAGCATGGCCCAGTTTGCGCGGAAGGAGCGCAGCGCGGGCAGTTCCACGGCAGCGGATACGCTGCCGGCCTCGAGCCTGGCCAGCGCCAGATCGACGGCCCTTTTGCGTCCGCCAATGTCATTCGGCAGGTCATTGGCGTCTTCAGGGCGGGGCCAGCCAAGCCGTGCGACGGCGCTCGCCAGGGCGCTGGCTTCGTGCTGCACCGAGGTGCTGGGCAGGCGGAATAGCAGCAGGAACGACAGCGCGCCGGCGATCAGTGCGCCCACCAGCAGGATCAGCCAGCCCATGCCGAAATGTCGGCCACCGGCCGTACCGACCGCAGCGCCTGCCGGAGCGCCTGGAGCGTGGCTGTAAGAAGACTGGAATTTTCCCAACGTGTGCAAGCTCCGTGAGGCGCCAACTCGGTGTTGGCGCCGCTGCTGGCTTCCCTTGGCGTGTCGCGCCAAAGCACGCAGCCTGTATCTATTTGTTCTTCATTGTGGCGCGCCTTCTGTGACATTCGATGCGGTCCGTGTCAAAAAGCGAAACGGCCCGCCGAATGGCGGGCCGTGGTAAGCAATGCGGGCCTGGCTTCAGGCGCGGAAACTGCTGCCGGAGCTGGCGCGATCGGTGCCGCCGCTGGCGGTGTACACCCTGCCGACGGGCGCAGTGCTGGCCGGGTGGGGCAGCAGCACGTCGATGGCGCGGTCGAGCGCCGCGGTGGCGCGGGCCAGTGATTCGCGTTGCGCGGCGACCTGGCCACCGGCCATCGCGAGGCGCTGGCGCAAGGGCTGCGGCACGCCACCCTGGCGGGCAGCATGGCTGAAGCGGTGCACGGCGGAAAGCAGCGCCGTGTGCAACTCGGCCGCTTCGGTTTCGATGGCCTGGGCGTTCTGGCTCACCAGCGCGGCACCCAGGCGGCCGAGTTGCGCTTCGACAGCGGCCAGCGGAGCTTCCAGGTCGGCGGCGCGGGGCGGCATCGGGGTTTGTAAGGTCGGCATCGCGAGCCTCAGCGGGAGGTACGGACCAGCAGTTCCTGCGCGTTGGCGATCAGCTTGTCGGCGATCACCTCGGCGTTGATTTCGAACTTGCCGTCGCGTATGGCCTGCGCCACACGCTCGACCTTGCCGGCGTCGAAGCTGGCGTCGGCGTTCGAGCTGGCCAGTGCCTTGGCGGCCGGTGACAGGGCCACACGGGTGCTCGGCTCTTCACTGCTGGCAGCGGCGCCAGCAACGCCAGCCGCTGCGCTCTTGCGGTCGTTGGCGACCGCCGGCGTGATGGGCTTTGATTCGAGAGGACCGATCTTCATGATGAACTCCTGCGGGTGGTACCTTGTCGACCCGACCCGTTCGACATGATCGTGGTATCGGAACGCAGACAGCCCAACTTTAGGCCCGCAATCGAAAATTTCTTCTGTATCCCCGATTCGAGGGGTTTCGCACGACGCGTGCTCACAACGCCACCTCGAGCCGGCGCTCGCCCACCGGCATGCCGGTGATGATGCGCCCGGCCTCGGTGCGCACGCGGGCGGTCTGGCCTTCGATGCCCGGCGACATCGCCGTGGCGTCGCCGCCGATGGAGAAACCCTCGCCGCGCGCCAGCACACGCACGCTGTCGCCGGCGGCGAACCACAGGCGCGGTTTGATGTCGGCGCGGCGCGGCGCGGCGCCGGCGGCCAGCGGGCGCGCCAGCGTGCGGCCCAGCAGTGGCGCGGTGTCGGCGAATCCGGGGCTGCCCTCGGCCGCCCAGTCGACTTCGGCGATCTGCAGGTGGCCGGCCTCCAGCACCGCGCCGGCCGGCAACGCGGCGCGAGTGACGACGCCCGGTGCGAGCAGCCGCACCGTCACCGGCAGATAGACGTTCCATGGCGTGACGCCCGGCTGTTTGCAACGCAGGCCGACCCGCGTGGCGCTCAGGGTGCGTGTGCCCGCTGGCAGGTAGATCTCGACTTGGTCGCAGGCCGCCAGTCGCAGCCGGGGGTCGAGCGAGCCGGGCAACACTTCGATGCGTGCCCCGGCCGGGGCCGCGCCGGCTGCCGCCAGGCTGACAAGCTGCCCCGCCTGCACGAGCGTGGTCGGCCCCAGCGGTCCGAGAGACTGGGCCTGCGCGAAGCCCGGCCCGGCCGCGCCGAAGAGCAGGGCCATGAACAGCGCGAGCGCCCGCCAGACCCGCGCGGGCCGCGCTGCCCGGTGGCCAGGCAGGCGCGTGCAGCGGATGAGGCGGGCAGGGTGGGGCCGGTCAGCGAGGTTCACAGCCCGCAATGTAGTCAGCGCGGCGCCTTGCCGGGTGCCGAAATGGCCGGTCAAAACGGCGTTGATCACACTTATGTTTTTGCCTGCGCTGCCCAGAATGGAATGGCATGAGGTCACGTGTGGTCGTGGCCCCGGCGCAGGAGTTGCCCATGATCCAAAGACTCACCGGTTCGCTGGTCTTCCAGACCGAAGCCCTGGTGCTTCGTGCCGAGCGCCAGCGCCTGATCGCCAGCAACATCGCCAACGCCGACACGCCGGGTTATGTGTCGCGCGATTTCAATTTTGCCAGTGCTTTGCGCGACGCGACGAGCGGCCGCAACGCCGGCAGCGGCGACGCCGCGCGCCCGCGCCGCGCTCCGGAACTGCGCTACGCCACGCCGAGCCAGACCAACCTGGACGGCAACACCGTCGACATGGACCGTGAGCGCGCGGCCTTCGCCGACAACGCCGTCAAGTACGAGTCGACCCTGCGTTTCATCAACGGCAGCGTGCGCACCATGCTCGACGCGATGAAGAGCCATAACCAGGGTTGATCGACCCGATGAAAAACACCACGGTTGGCGGCAGCCGAACGGGCCGCAGGAATGACGAGCCGGTGGCGACACCGGACAAGGAGCTCGAATGAGCATGTTCCGCATCTTCGACGTCTCGGGCAGCGCGGTCAGCGCGCAGAGCCAGCGGCTCAACACCGTGGCCTCCAACCTGGCGAACGCCGACACCGTGGCGGGCCCCGACGGCAAGGCCTACAAGGCCCGCCAGGTGGTCTTCCAGACCGTGCTGATGGGCAATGCCGGCAGCCCCGACGGCGCCGCTGGCGTGCGCGTGTCGACGGTCACGGAAGACCAGAGCGCCGGCCGCCGCATCCACGACCCGAAGCATCCGAGCGCCGACGCCGAGGGTTACGTCACCTACAGCAACGTCAACACGGTCGAGGAGATGGTCAACATGATCTCGGCCTCGCGCTCGTACCAGAACAACATCGAAGTGATGAACACCGCCCGCAGCCTGCTGCTGAAGACCCTGCAGATGGGCCAGGGCTGAACCTGCCCGCTGAACCGAGAACGTCATGACCACCACCATCGTCGACCCCGTCTCCAAGTCTGCCGCCTACAGCGGCGCCAGTTCGACCACGAAGGCCAGCAACGAAGCCAGCACGTCCGACCGTTTTCTCAAACTGCTGGTGGCGCAGATGGAGAACCAGGACCCGCTGAACCCGATGGACAACGCGCAGGTCACGAGCCAGATGGCGCAGATCAGCACGGTGTCTGGCATCGAGAAGCTGAACACCACGATGACCGGCCTGAACAGCCAGTTCCTGCAGACGCAGACGCTGCAGGCCGCGACGCTGGTGGGCCACGATGTGGTGCTGGGCGGCAACAAGCTGTCGGTGGGCGACGCGGGGCAACCGCAGTTCATGTTCGAGCTGGCCGGTCCGGCCGCGACTGTGACGGTCGAGATCCTGAGCGCCGGCGGCAAGGTGCTCGACACCATTTCCAAGACGGCGCTGGGAACGGGCTTTCAGTCGTTCGACTGGAAGCCCAAGAGTGGCGACGTCGCCGCGCAGGCCGACACCTTCCGCGTGACTGCCAAGACGGGTGCAGCCACGGTCGGCAGCAGCCCGCTGATGCGTGACCAGGTGGAGGCCGTGGCCACCGGCGTCGACGGCCTGAAGCTGCAGCTGAGCCACTTCGGCAGCGTGACGATGGACCAGATCAAGACTTTCAACTGAAGGACATTCCATGAGTTTCCAGCAAGCGCTTTCCGGCCTGAACGGCATGTCCAAGAGCCTCGAGGTGATTGGCAACAACATCGCCAACTCGGGCACCTATGGCTACAAGATGTCGCGCACGGAGTTCGCCGACATGTACGCCGCCTCTCTGTCCGGCGCCACCACCGGCGCCACCGGCATCGGCGTCAACGTCGCCTCCGTGTCGCAGCAGTTCACCCAGGGAAACGTGTCGGTGACCGAGAACCCGATGGACCTGGCCGTCAACGGCGACGGTTTCTTCCAGGTGGGTGACGGCAACGGCCCGCCCAGGTACACGCGCAACGGCCAGTTCAAGGTGGTTCAGGGCCGGGGCGATGACGCCGACAAGCGTTTCATCTCCGACAACAATGGCAACTACCTGTTGGGCATTCCTGCCGGGCAGGCCACGCCGGGCCGGCTCAGCCTGCCCACCGGGCGCATCGAGGCGCAGCGCACCGCGCTGGTCGCTCTGGAACTGAACCTGAATGCCGACTCCGTTGAGCCCGGGCCCGTCGTGCAGACGGTAGAAGACCTGAACAGGGCGGACGTGCTCGCCACGGTGAACAACACCACCTCGCAGACCGTCTTCGACGGCAAGGGGCAGGAAGTGGAATTGAGCTACTACTTCCGCAAACTGGATGCCGACCCGGCGCCTGGCGTTCCGGCACCCGGCAGCACGAGCACAGTCCCTCGCGACAGCTGGGCGGTCTACATCACGGCCAACGGCAAGGCGGTGCCTGATCAGACGACGGACCCGCTCAACGCCGTTTTTCTGCAGCCGGCGTTCATCGCTCGCTTCGACCCGGAAAATGGCACGGCACCAGACTTCCTCGATCCCAACGCGCTGAATGTGTCGACCCTCGCACCTGCGGCGCTGTCGATCCCGGCCACCATCACTTCCAATGGCGGTACATCTCAAGCCATCGCCAACGTGCAGCTCAAGCTGGACGGCATCAGCCAGTTCAACGCCGACTTCGGTGTCACCAAGCTGACCCAGGACGGCTTCAAGTCGGGCGAGCTGTCGGACTTCAGCATCGAGTCCGGGGGCGTCATCACCGCGCGCTACACGAACGGCCAGAGCAAGCCTGCCGGCCAGGTGCAACTGGTGCGCTTCATCAACCCGCAGGGCCTGGAGCCGGTGGGCGGCAACCTCTGGAAGAGCACGGTGGATTCTGGCCAGCCGACGGCCAACAACCCGGGCGCTGGCGGCACCGGCATCCTGCTGCAAGGGCAGCTGGAGGAGTCGAACGTCGACCTCACCGCCGAGCTTGTCAACATGATCACCGCGCAGCGCATGTACCAGGCCAACGCCCAGACCATCAAGACGATGGACCAGGTGCTGCAGACCGTGGTCAACCTGCGCTGACCGGTCTGAGCGCAACTGAACGGGAGCCGCGATGGACCGCCTGATCTACCTCTCGATGAGCGGCGCGAAGGCGACCATGCAGCGCCAGGACGTGCTGGCGCACAACCTCGCGAATGCCTCGACCAACGGCTTTCGTGCCGAGCTGCAGGCCTTTCGCGCGGTGCCGGTGCGCGGCGACGGCGCCAGCACGCGCGTCTATGCGCTGGAGTCGACCATCGGCTACAACGCCGCGCCCGGCCCGCTGATGAGCACCGGCCGCAACCTCGACGTGGCGGTGCACGGCAACGCCTGGCTGGCCGTGCAAGGGTTGGACGGTGCGGAGGCCTACACGCGGGCCGGTGCGCTGGAGGTCAACGCCGAAGGCGCGCTGGTGACGTCGGCCGGTCTGCCCGTGCTGGGCGATGGCGGCCCGATCACGCTGCCGGAGAATGCTCTCGTCGAATTCGCCAGCGACGGCACCGTGACGGCCACGGTCGGCAACGGCCGCCCGCAGAACGTCGGCCGGCTGAAGCTGGCCACGCCTGAAGCGCCGATGATTCGCGGCACTGACGGCCTCTTCCGCCCGACCGGCGGCGACCTGACGGCCGACCCGAACGCGCGCGTTCAGGGCGGCGCGCTGGAGGGATCGAACGTCAGCCCGGTGGAGACGATGGTGGCGATGATCGCCGCGGCCCGACAGTTCGAGCAGCAGATGAAGATGCTGCAAAGTGCGGAGCAGAAGGAACAGGCGGCGGCCAAGCTGCTGTCGCCGCAATAGGCAACGACGGCAGCGCGCCCCTCAACGCGGCGCGACGCGCACCTTGGTTTTTGCGGCTGGCGCAGCGGCCTTGCGTGCCGGTACCTTGCCGGCCTTGGCAGCGCGCGCGGCCGGCTGCGCGAGCATCACGATGACCTGCTCGCCGGGCTTGAAGCGCGTCGACACGCCGACGTCGTTCCAGCGCGCCACGTTGGCCGGGCTGACGCGGTAGCGGCGCGCCACGACACTGACGCTGTCGCCCTTGCCGGCCTTGAAGGCGACGCGCTTGAGCGGCGGCAGGTCCGGCGCGAGCGCGATGGCCGCGGTGTCGGCGATGTGCCCGGCCACGTCGACCGTGGTCTTTGCTGTGCGCGGCACCAGCAGCGTGGAGCCGGCCTTGATCAGCATGCGCGGCGGTATGCGGTTGGCCTCACGCAACTGCTCTTCAGGGATGCCGAGCTCCTGTGCGGCCTCGGCGGGCTTCAGGGTGCGCGGCGCCACCCAGGCCGTCCAGCTGGCCAGCGGGCCGCGGTAAAATTCGAGGCTGCGCAGGAAGAGGTTGGCGTTGTCGTAGGGCAGCAGCACCTGCGGAGTGCCGGCGGCCAGGATGACGGGCTTGTTCATCTGCGGGTTGAGCTGCTGGAATTCATCGAGCGAGACGCCGGCAAGTCGGCTGGCGACGGCGACATCGATGTCACGCTCGATCAGCACGCTGAGGAAGAACGGGTGGTTCTCCAATACCGGCAACCGCAATGAATAGGCTTCCGGGCGGCGGATGATGTTTTCCACCGCCTGCAGCTTGGGCACGTAGTTGCGCGTTTCATCCGGCATGCGCAGGCTGAGGTAGTCGGTCGGCAGGCCCGCCTTCTGGTTGCGGTCGATGGCCTTCTGCACGTTGCCGCGACCCCAGTTGTAGGCGGCCAGCGCGAGATGCCAGTCACCGAACTGGCGCTGCAGTTCCTGCAGGTAGTCGAGCGCTGCCTTCGTCGACGCCAGCACGTCGCGGCGGTCGTCGCGGAACAGGTTCTGCCGCAGGTCGAAGTCCTTGCCGGTGGCCGGCATGAACTGCCACATGCCGGCGGCGCTGGCCACCGACATCGCCTGGGGATTGAAGGCGCTCTCGATGAAGGGCAACAACGCCAGCTCGAACGGCATGCCGCGGCGGTCGACTTCCTCGACGATGTGGAACAGGTAGCGGCCGCCGCGTTCGGTCATGCGCTGCACGTAGTCTGGGCGGCCGGCGTAGTACTGCTCCCACTTGACCACCAGATCGCCTTCGATGTCGGGCATCAGGAGTCCGCGGCGCACACGCAACCAGAGGTCGGTGCGGGCCGCGTCGTCGGCGGGGTCGAGGCGGCCGCGGACGAAGGCGGCGCGTTGCGCGGCGCTGTTGTCGCCATCGGCATCGGGGCTGAAGGCTGCCGCCACTGTGGCCATCTCCGGCGCCTCAGGGTTGACCGGAGCGGGGGCGGGCGCGGGGGCGGTGGCGCAGCCGCTGAGCACGGCTGTGGCGGCCAGCAGCAGGGCGGCCAGGCAGCGGGCCGTCCAGGATGTGAGATTCATCGGTATTGGTTCTTCCATTCGCGCAAGGCGGCAAGGACGTCGACCGGTGACCGGCTGGCGGCGCCGTGCGCGAGCGCGGCCCCCACGACGGCGGGTTCGGTGCAACGCAGGAATGGGTTGATCCGGCCTTCGATCAGCAACGACGAGGGCAGGGTGGGCTGGCCGTTCGCGCGCAAGCGCTGGCACAGGGCCGTGTATTCGGTGATCGCCGCGTTGTCGGGCTCGACGGCCGCGGCGAAGCGCAGGTTGGACAGCGTGTATTCGTGCGTGCAGCAGACCCGGGTGTCTGCCGGCGCGTCGCTGAGCCGTGCCAGCGAGGAGAGCATCTGCGCGGCCGTGCCCTCGAACAACCGGCCGCAACCTGCGGAGAAAAGCGTATCGCCGCAGAACAGCAAGGCCTGCCCGTCGACGCCCTGCTGCTGGTAGGCGATGTGACCGGCGGTGTGGCCGGGCACGTCGATGACGGCGAAGGACAGGCCGAGAACCTCGATCACATCGCCGCCGCTCAGGGCTTCGAAGGGGCACGGGATGCGCTCGCGGGCCGGACCGTACACGGGGCCACGCAGGCGCGGCCTCAGGGCATCGACGCCGCCGACATGGTCGGGGTGGTGGTGCGTCACTAGAATCGCGGCCAGTTCGAGGCGGAGCTCGTCGAGCGCGGCCAGCACGGGTGCCTGATCACCCGGGTCCACCACGAAGGCGCGTGCGCCATCGTGCAACATCCAGATGTAGTTGTCGGCGAAGGCGTGAAGGGCGACCAGTTTCATATGACGCGGGATGATTCGATTATAGAGTTGGGTGCATGGCTGCAGACCGCGCCCGGGCATTACCTTCTGGCCTGGGAACAGGCCGCGCTGGATCACGCCGTGACCGATGCTTTCGGCTTCCATGCGCTGCAACTCGGCATGCCCGAACTCGACGGCCTGCGCGCCAACCGCATGCCGCACCGCTGGGTGGCCAGCGACTCGCTGGTGGTGCCGGAAACGCTGGCCATGCCGCCGCCCGAGGACAGGCTGATCACCACCCAGGCCGCCGACGATCCGCTCGCGCTGTTCTGCGAGTTCGACGCGCTGCCCTTCCCCGACAACAGCATCGATCTCATCGTGATGCCGCATTCGCTGGAACTGGCGCGCGACCCGCACATGACTCTGCGCGAGGTCGAACGTGTGCTGCGGCCCGAAGGTCGTGTGATCATCGCCGGCTTCAACCCCGCCAGCCTGTGGGGCCTGCGCCAGCGCGGCGGGCGTCTGAGGCGCGGCATGGGCTTCGGCCGCCCGAGGCCGCTGTTCCTGCCGCGCGCAGGTGAATTCATCGGCTACTGGCGGCTGCGCGACTGGCTTCGCCTGCTCGGCTTCGAGGTCGAGGGTGGGCAGTTCGGCTGCTACCGGCCGCCGGTGTCTTCGCCCGGCTGGCTCGAGCGTTTTGCGTGGATGGACCCCATCGGCGACCGCTGGTGGCCGGTGCTCGGGGCGGTGTACTTCGTGGTCGCCGTCAAGCGGGTGCGGGGCATGCGGCTGGTGGGTCTGGTGAAGAACGAGCGTCGCAAGACGCAGGCAGCGCCGGCCGTGGTGGCACAGCGCGCGCCGGCGGAAGTGGAGAGTTGATGTCAGAGGTGGTGGTCTACACGGACGGTGCCTGCAAGGGCAACCCGGGTCCCGGCGGCTGGGGCGTCTGGCTGCAGTCGGGCGGCCATGAAAAAGAGCTCTGGGGCGGCGAGAAACTGACCACCAACAACCGCATGGAACTGACCGCACCCATTGAGGCGCTGGCCTCGCTGACGCGGCGCTGCAAGGTGGTCATCTACACCGACAGCCAGTACGTGCGCAACGGCATCACGACCTGGATTCACGGCTGGAAGGCGCGTGGCTGGAAGACCGCCGACAAGAAGCCGGTGAAGAACGTCGAACTCTGGCAGCGTCTGGACGCCTTGAACGCGTCGCATCAGGTGGAATGGCGCTGGGTGCGCGGCCACAACGGCGACCCCGGCAACGAACGCGCCGACCAGTTGGCCAACCGCGGTGTCGAATCGGTGCTGCAATGACCTGTTGCCAATCCTGACACCGGCGCCGGCAAGGCGATACAGTCTGAGGTTTGAGCGGCGGCGCATTACATGGCACTGAAGAGAGTCCACACCGTGGTGGCCGTCATCGGCCTGGCCTTGCTCGGCGCCGGTGCGTGGTGGTGGCAGAACAAGGGCGGCACGCCTGCAGTTGGCGGTGCGGCAGACCGTGGTGCTGCGGCGCCCGCAGCCGCGGGTGGGCGCCCGGGAGGCCCGGCGGGCCCAGGCGGCCCGGTTGCCGTCGAGGTCGGCAAGGTCGAGGTCATGACCTTGACGGATGAAGCCAGCGCTGTCGGTTCGCTGCGCTCGCGGCAGGGCGTGATGTTGCGTCCCGAGGTCAGCGGCCGCATCTCACGCTTCGGCTTCCAGGACGGCCAGCGGGTGAAGCGCGGCCAGCTGCTGGTGCAGTTGGACGACACCCTTCAGCAGGCCCAGATCAAACAGGCCGAAGCGCAGGCGAGCATCGCGCGCACGAACCTGCAGCGCAGCCGCGAACTGCTGGCCCAGGGTTTCGTCAGCCAGAGCGCGGTGGACCAGAACATGGCCGCCTTGCAGGTGGCAGACGCCCAGGTGGCGCTGGCCGTGGCGCAGGCGGCGCGCCTGCAACTGCGGGCGCCTTTCGACAGCACCGCCGGCATTCGACATGTGGACGTCGGCGACTACCTGAAAGACGGCGCCGACATCGTCAATCTCGAAGACCTGTCGGCAATGGCGGTCGACTTCAGCCTGCCCGAACGTTACCTGGCGCGGGTGCGCAGGGGCCAGCCCGTCGAACTGCTGCTCGACGCGCTGCCGGGCCGCAGTTTTGCGGGCCGCATCGACGCCGTCGATTCGCAGGTCGACGCCAACGGCCGCGCCCTGCTGGTGCGCGCCAGCCTCGAGAACCCCGGCGCGCTGCTCCGGCCGGGCATGTTCGCCCGCCCTCGCGTCGTCTTCGCGGTGCGTGAAAACGCGCTCGTGGTGCCTGAAGAAGCGCTGGTGCCGCAGGGCGCGCGCCAGTTCATCTTCAAGGTGATCGACGGCGCCGGGGGCCAGAAGGTTTCGCAGCGTGTCGAGGCCAGGCTCGGTCTGCGGCTGCCCGGCAAGGTGGAAGTGCTGGATGGCCTGGCGCCTGGCGACGTCGTCGTGACCGCCGGTCAGTCGCGCCTGCTGCGCGGCGAGGCGGTGCCGGTGCGTGTGGTCGACCTCGCCAGCCCGGGTGGTGCGGGCAAGGGCGAGCCCGGGCGGGCTGCCAGCGCGGCCGCATCGTCGGGCAGCGGCGTGGCTTCAGGCGGCGAACGCCCGGCACGGCCGGCCACGCTGCCGTGAGCGGCTGCATGCCGCTTTCCGCGTTGTTCCAGGGAGCCGTTTGATGCAACTGTCGGAAACTTCGATCCGCCGCCCCGTGCTGGCGATTGTGATGTCGCTGCTGCTGGTGTTGATCGGCCTGGTGTCGTTCAATCAGCTCACGCTGCGCGAGTACCCGCGCATCGACGAGCCGGTGGTCACCGTGAACACGCGGCTGATCGGCGCGTCGTCCGAGGTCATCGAATCGCAGATCACCAAGCCGCTGGAAGACTCGATCGCAGGCATCGACGGCGTCGACATCCTGACCTCGATCTCGCGCACCGAGAGCAGCCAGATCACGATCCGCTTCAAGCTCTCGAAAGACCCCGACACGGCAGCAGCCGAGGTGCGTGACCGCGTCTCCCGGGTGCGCGGCCGACTGCCCGACGCCGCCGACGAGCCGGTGATCTCGAAGGTCGAGGCCGACGCCACGCCGACCCTCTGGATCGCCTACACCAGCGACACTCTGAGCCCGCTGCAACTGACCGACCTCGTCAACCGCATCGTCAAGCCGCGGCTGCAGACGGTGCCCGGCGTGGCCGACATCCAGATCGGCGGCGACCGCAAGTATTCGATGCGTGTCTGGCTCGACGCCGACAAGCTGGCCAGCTACCGGCTGACGGTGCAGGACGTCGAGGACGCGTTGCGTCGGCAGAACCTCGAAGTGCCGGCCGGCCGCATCGAAAGCCAGCAGCGGGAATTCAGCGTCACCACCCGCACCGACGTCAACACGGTGGCGCAGTTCAGCGAAATCGCCGTCAAGTCGGCCGGCACGCACACGGTGCGGCTGCGCGACGTGGCGCGCATCGAGGAAGCGGCGGCCAGCGACCGCTCCCGCGTGCGACTGAACGGCGTGCCGTCGATCTCCACCGGCGTCATCCGCAACGCCACCGCCAACCCGCTGGAAGTGTCGGCCGGCGTGCGCGCCGTGCTGCCGCAGATCCAGCGCGACCTGCCGGCTTCGGTGACGGTGGTGCAGGCGAATGACAACTCGGTCTTCATCGACCGATCGATCAAAGCCGTCTACACCACGGTGGCCGAGGCCGTCGTGCTGGTGGCGCTGGTGGTCTTCGTCTTCCTGCGCACGCTGCGGGCTTCGATCATCCCGCTGGTGACGATTCCGGTCAGCCTGATCGGATCTTTCGCACTCATCGCGCTGGCTGGTTTCACGATCAACACCCTGACCTTGCTCGCGCTCGTGCTGGCGATCGGCCTGGTGGTCGACGACGCCATCGTGGTGCTGGAGAACATCTTCCGCCATATCGAAGACGGGCTCACGCCGTTCCAGGCCGCCATCAAGGGAGTGCGCGAGATCAGCTTCGCGGTGGTGGCGATGACGCTGACGCTGGCGGCGGTGTTCGCGCCGCTGGCCTTCACGCCCGGCCGCACGGGCAGGCTGTTCGGTGAATTCGCGCTCACGCTGGCCGGCGCAGTGCTGGTGTCGGGCTTCGTCGCGCTGACGCTGACGCCGATGATGTGCAGCAAGCTGCTGCGCCACAACCCGACGCCGAACCGCTTCGACCGCGGCATGGAGCGGCTGCTGGTTGGGCTGACCGGCGGCTACGGACGTGCTTTGCGTTTCACGCTGTCGGCGCGCTGGTTGGTGCTGCTGGTGATGCTGGCGGCGGCGGGCGGCAGCGCCTGGCTGTTCCATACCTCGAAGAGCGAGCTGGCGCCGATGGAAGACCGCGGCGTCATCATCATGCCCGTGCGCGCGCCCGATGGCGCCACGCTCGACTTCACCGCGCGCTACCTGGACGCGGTGGACGCCATCGCCGCCACCTACCCGGAATTCGACCGCCGCTTCATGTTCATGGGCGGCGGCCAGGTGTCCACAGGCACGGCCATTCTTCGTACCGTCGACTGGACCGAGCGCACGGTCACGACGCAGGAATTGGCGCGCTCGCTGCTGCCCAAGGTGGGTTCGCTGCCGGGTGTCAGCGTCTTCCCGATCACGCCGCCGAGCCTGGGCCAGGGCTTCCGTGAGCGGCCGATCAACTTCGTCATCGTCAGCAGCGACAGCTACGAGAACATGGCGCGTGCCGCGCAGAGCATGCTCGCCGAGATGGCGAAGAACCCCGGCATCGTGCAGCCCGACAGTGACCTGCAGCTGAACAAGCCGGAGATCTTCATCGAGGTCGATCGCGCCCGCGCCGCCGACATGGGCGTGGCCGTGGACTCGGTGGCGCGCACCGTGGAGACCATGCTCGGTGGCCGCGTCGTCACGCGCTACAAGCGTGACGCCGAGCAATACGATGTGCTGGTGCAGACGGCCGAACGCGGCCGGGCCACGCCCGAGGACATTGAAAAACTCTTCGTGCGCGGCCGCAACGAGACGATGGTGCCGCTGTCCTCACTGGTCAAGGTGCGCGAGGCCGTGAGCCCGCGCGAGCTGAACCACTTCAACCAGCGCCGTTCGGTGGCCATCACCGCCGGCCTGGCGCCTGGATACTCGCTCGGCGAAGCGCTGCCCTTCATGGAGGAGACGGCGACCCGCGTGCTGCCGGCCGGCTATGCCACCGAGCTGAACGGCGTCAGCCGCGAATTCCGCGCCTCGGCCGGGGCGCTGGGCGTGGTTTTCGTGCTGGCGCTGCTGTTCATCTTTCTCGTGCTGTCGGCGCAGTTCGAGAGCTTCATCGACCCCTTCGTGATCCTGCTCTCGGTGCCCTTGTCGATGGTGGGCGCGCTCGGTGCCCTGCAACTGGCCGGCGGCACGCTGAACGTGTATTCGCAGATCGGCCTGATCACGCTGGTGGGCCTGATCAGCAAGCACGGCATCCTGATCGTCGAGTTCAGCAACCAGCTGCGCCAGCAGGGCCGCGACGTGACGGAGGCCGTGGTGGAGGCTGCCAGCCTGCGTCTGCGGCCGATATTGATGACGACGGGCGCGATGGTGCTGGGCGCCCTGCCGCTGGCTCTCGCCACCGGCGCCGGCGCCGAGAGCCGCCGGCAGATCGGCTGGGTCATCGTCGGCGGCATGTCGGTGGGCACGCTGCTCACCATCTTCGTCGTGCCGACGGTCTACACGCTGTTCGCGCGGCGGCGCGTGCCGGGCGAGATCAAGACCGTGGCGCTGGGCGATGCCGAACCGGCGCACACACCGGCCTGATGCGGCAACGCGCGCGGGTCGGCACGCTCGCGCCGGCCGCCCGGCGCGCCCTGGCGTTCAGCCGCCGATGTAGTGCATCTCCACGCGCCGCTCGCCGCTGCCGGCATCTGCCGCCATGGCGCTGCGCAGTTCCGAGTAGCGGTCGTCGCGCTCGCCCCAGATCAGGCCGATGGCGCCGGCGATTTGTTCGTCGTCGAAGCCACCGCGCAGCAAGGCGCGCAGGTCGTGCCCGCGTGAGGCGAACAGGCACAGGAAGAGCTTGCCTTCGGTCGACAGCCGGGCCCGGTTGCAGTCCTGGCAGAAAGCCTGCGTGACGCTGGAGATGACGCCGATCTCGCCGCCGCCGTCGAGGTAGCGCCAGCGCTCGGCGGTCTCGCCGCTGATGTTGGCTGACAAAGGCGCCAGCGGGAACTCGGCCGACAGCCGCTGCACCACCTCGGCCGACGGCAGCACTTCGTCCATGCGCCAGCCGTTGCTGGCGCCGACGTCCATGTACTCGATGAAACGCAGGATGACGCCGGGCCCGAAACGCTCGCGCACATGGCGTGCCAGCGGCACGATCTCCTGGTCGTTGGTGCCGCGCTTGACGACCATGTTGATCTTGATCGGCGCCAGTCCCACGCGCAGCGCTTCCTCGACCCCGAGCAGCACGTCGGCCACCGGGAAGTCGACATCGTTCATGCGGCGGAAGATGGCGTCGTCCAGCGCGTCCAGGCTGACCGTCACGCGCTGCAGGCCGGCGTCTTTCAGCGCCTGCGCCTTGCGTGCCAGCAGCGAGCCGTTGGTGGTCAGCGTGATGTCGAGCGGCCGGCCTTCAGGCGTGCGAAGTTCCGACAGCATGCCGATCAGCAGCTCCAGGTGCTTGCGCAGCAGCGGCTCGCCGCCGGTCAGCCGCAGCTTCTGCACGCCGTGCGCAACGAAGAGGCGCGCCGCGCGCGTGATCTCCTCGAAGGTCAGCAGAGAGCTCTGCGGCAGGAACTGGTAAGCCTTGTCGAAGACCTCCTTGGGCATGCAGTAGCTGCAGCGGAAATTGCAGCGGTCGGTGACGGAAATGCGCAGGTCGCGCAGCGGTCGGCCCAGGCGGTCCGACAGCAGACCGGAGGCTGGTTGCAGCCGGGATGGAATGCGCGGCAGCGAGGCTGCGTAGCGCAGGTCGGCCAGAGGAATCACGTAATCGCCCATATCGCCCATATCGCCATTGTGCAGTCTGATCCAAGGCCCGCCGCCGGCGGCCGTGAAGGCGTCAGGGTCGGCTGCTGCCCTGCGCGGGCTCACGCAGAAGGGTCTCGATACCTTGCGGGGCGACCAGATCGGCGCGCCGCGCCCCGTTGAAGCGTTTCTTCCAGTAAGCCTGGCGCATGTCTTCCACGCGCACCTCGCCTCCGGCCCGCGGCGAATGGATGAACTTGCCGTCGCCGACGTAGATGCCGACGTGCGAAAAGGCGCGGCGCATCGTGTTGAAGAACACCAGGTCGCCGGGCTTGAGTTCGTCGCGCGCCACCTGCAGCAGGCCGGCCTGGTTGGCCTGCTGGTCGGCGCGTCGTGGCAGCACCAGGCCCAGGCTGAGCTCGAAGATATGGCGCGTGAAGCCGCTGCAATCGAAGCCTTCCTCGGCCGATTCGCCGCCGCGCCGATAGGGCACACCGAGGAAGTTCATCGCCGACAGCACCAGTTCGGAGGCGGTGTCGCGCACCTGGCGGACGACGGCGTTGGCGTCGCTCTGCGCGGTGCTGGAGAGCAGGCCGCGGTCATGCAGCAACTGCAGCACCGCGTCGCCTTGCTGCGGTGCCTGCGGAGCGGGCATCCGGGGCGCCGCCTGCGCCCAGGCGCAAATGCACAGCAACGCCGCACTGCAGGTGGTTTTCAGGATTCGTCGGTAGGATGGCATCGGCGGCGCAGGATAGGTGCGCGCTGCCGGCCTGTCAACGAAACATTCGCCGGGCCCGTCTGTGGCAAAGCGAACAAAAGGAAACAAAAAATGTTCAAAGCGATCCTGCTGGAAAAGGGTGACGCCGGATTTTCCGCGCAACTGGCCGACATCGAAGAAACCCGCCTGCCCGACGCCGACGTGCTGGTGCGGCCCGAGTTCTCCACCCTGAACTACAAGGACGGCCTGGCACTGACGAACCGTGCGCCGGTGGTTCGAAGCTGGCCGATGGTGCCCGGCATCGATGGCGCCGGAGTCGTGCTGGAGAGCGGGCACCCCGGCTGGAAGCCCGGCGACCGCTTCGTGCACAACGGCTGGGGTGTCGGTGAAAGCCACTGGGGCTGCCTGGCCGGGCGCGCCCGCCTGAAGGGCGAGTGGCTGGTCAGGCTGCCGGCCGCCTTCAGCACCCGGCAGGCGATGGCCATCGGCACGGCGGGCTACACGGCCATGCTCTGCGTGATGGCGCTGGAACGTGGCGGCGTGACGCCCGGTGACGGCGAAGTGCTGGTGACCGGCGCCAGCGGCGGCGTCGGCAGCGTGGCGATCGCGCTGCTGGCGCGGCTCGGCCACCGCGTGGTGGCGGCCAGCGGCAAGCTCAAGGAGACCGAATATCTGAAGGCGCTGGGCGCGGCCGAGGTGGTCGACCGGGCCAGCCTGTCCTCGCCGGGCAAGTCGCTGCAGAAGGAGCGCTGGGCCGGCGTGGTGGACGCCGTGGGCAGCCACACACTGGTGAACGCTCTGGCGCAGACGCGTTATGGCGGCGTCGTGGCCGCCTGCGGGCTGGCGCAGGGCGCCGACCTGCCGGGCACCGTCATGCCCTTCATTCTGCGCAGCGTGACGCTGGCGGGCGTCGACAGCGTGATGGCGCCACTGGCCAAACGCCAGTTGGCCTGGGACCGCCTGGCGCGTGACCTCGACCTCGCGCTGCTGGACGTCATCACCAGCGAAGTGGCGCTCGAAGGCGCGCTCGACGCCGCGCAGCGCCTGATGGCCGGCGAGGTGCGCGGGCGCGTCGTTGTGCGCATCGGCTGAGCAGCGCACCCGCACGATGCTTGCGCGGCGTCAGCACAGCGAAAGTACGGTGCCGACAATGGGAGAAAAGGCGCGCGGGCCCGGGGCGCGAGCCACCACACCACTGCGAGGAGACAAAGATGAGCTTCGAGACCTTCTACCGCCAGTCCATCGATCACCGTGACGACTTCTGGGCCGAGCAGGCCAGGCTGATCGAATGGCACAAGCCCTTCGAGCAGGTCTGCGACTACAGCAACCCGCCATTCGCGCGCTGGTTCGTCGGCGGCCAGACCAATCTGTGCCACAACGCGGTCGACCGCCATCTGGCCGATCGCGCCGACCAGAACGCGCTGATCTTCGTCTCCACCGAGACGCAGCAGGAAAAGGTCTACAGCTTCCGCGAACTGCACGCCGAAGTGCAGCGTATGGCGGCCACGCTGATCAGCCTGGGCGTGAAAAAGGGCGACCGCGTGCTCGTCTACATGCCGATGATTGCCGAGGCGGCGTTCGCGATGCTGGCCTGCGTGCGCATCGGCGCGCTGCATTCGGTGGTGTTCGGCGGGTTTGCCAGCGTCAGCCTGGCCAGCCGCATCGACGACGCCGAGCCGGTGCTGATCATCAGCGCCGACGCCGGCAGCCGAGGCGGCAAGGTCGTGCCCTACAAGCCGCTGCTCGACGAAGCCATCCTGCTGGCCGCTCACAAGCCTGCCAAGGTGCTGATGGTCGACCGCGGGTTGGCAGCCTTCGAGCGTGTCGAAGACCGCGACGAGGACTACGCCGTCTGGCGCGACGGCCATATGGACACGCCGGTGCCCTGCGTGTGGGTGGACGCCACCCACCCGAGCTACACGCTCTACACCAGCGGCACGACGGGCAAGCCGAAAGGCGTGCAGCGCGACACCGGCGGCTACGCCGTGGCGCTGGCCGCCAGCATGAAGCACATCTTCTGCGGCCAGGCGGGCGAGACCTTTTTCTCCACCAGCGACATCGGCTGGGTGGTCGGCCACAGCTACATCATCTACGGCCCCCTGATCGCCGGCATGGCGACCATCATGTACGAAGGACTGCCGACACGCGGCATGGACGGCCAGCCGGACGCCGCCATCTGGTGGAGCCTTGTCGAGAAGTACAAGGTGACGGCGGTGTTCAGCGCACCCACCGCCGTGCGCGTGCTGAAAAAGCACGACCCCGCCGCGCTGTCGAAACACGACCTGAGCAGCTTGCGCGCGCTGTACCTGGCCGGCGAACCGCTCGACGAACCCACCGCCAAATGGATCGCCGAGGCGCTGGGCAAGCCGATCATCGACAACTACTGGCAGACCGAAACCGGCTGGCCCATCCTCAGCCTGTGCAACGGCGTGGAAACGGCGCACAGCAAGTTCGGCTCGCCGGGCAAGGCGGTCTACGGTTACGACGTCAAGTTGCTCGACGAACACACCGGTGACGAGTTGAAGGGCGCCAACCAGAAAGGCGTGGTGGTCATCGAAGGCCCGCTGCCGCCCGGCTGCATGCAGACCGTGTGGCGCGACGATGATCGTTTCGTCAAGACCTACTGGAAGAGCATCCCGGGAAAGCTGGTCTACAGCACCTTCGACTGGGGCATCCGCGACGCCGACGGTTATTTCTTCATCCTGGGCCGCACCGACGACGTCATCAACGTCGCGGGCCACCGCCTGGGCACGCGCGAGATCGAGGAAAGCATTTCCAGCCATGCCCAGGTGGCCGAAGTGGCGGTGGTCGGCGTGGCCGACGCGCTCAAGGGCCAGGTCGCGATGGCCTTCGTCGTGCTGCGTGACCCGTCGAAAGCGGGCACGCCGGCCGAGGCACTGAAGCTCGAAGGCGAGATCATGAAGGTCGTCGACGAGCAACTCGGCGCGGTGGCGCGGCCGTCGCGGGTGCGTTTCGTGACGGCGCTGCCGAAGACACGCTCGGGCAAGATGCTGCGCCGCGTGATCCAGGCGCTATGCGAAGGCCGCGACGCCGGCGACCTGACGACGATCGAGGACCCGACCGCGCTGCAGCAGATTCGCGAGCTGTTCAGCCCCACCTGACCCGGGAATTCGCCGCTTCGTCACAGGGCGAGGCGGCGGCGCGCTGGCCGGCGTAGCATCGCCGGTTTTCCGCTTCCTGCCGGGCAAGCGCCTGGCGCAGTCGATCATGGAACGTTCCATTCTCCGTGCCATTCCCCGCTCCATAGGCCTGGCCTTGCTGTCCCTGGCCTTTGCCACCAGCGCGCTCGCACAGCCGAAAATCCCCGTTGAAAAAGCGGCCGATCTGCCGCGCTTCGAATACCGCATCAGCGGCAAGCTCGAAGACGTCGTGCGCCAGCCCGAGCGTTTTGCGCCGCTGGCCGCCGAAGTGCGCCGCAACACCGAACTCGTGCTGGCGTCGTACGACATCCGTGACAAGGCGACCCAGCGCGAACTCCTGAACCTGCTGGCGCTGCTGGACTTTCTGGACGGCCGCTACGACGCCGCGCTGGCGCGCGCCGAGGAGGTGCGCGCGCTGCAGGAAAAGCCGGCCGACAAGCTGTTGTCCGGCCTGCGCCTGCGCATCATGAGCCAGGCCGCCAAACAGCACGGTCAGGGCAACGAGGCCTACCGTCGGGCGGTGGCCGAAGGCATTGCACTGGAACTCGCGGCAATGCCTTTTGCGGTCGTCCAGAACGACGTGCGCGAGCTGAAGGCTGGGTCCGAGCTGATCGGCGAGGCGCTGATCCTGGGCACGGTGCGCGAGGTGATGCAGCCTATCGTCAGCAAGTCCGGCGTGTTGAGCTCCGATTTCGCGCCCGGCATCGTCGGCGCGCGTTTCCGCCTGTTGGCGCAGTTGCCGCTCAAGCAGACTTTCATCGACACCTTCAGCAGCTACCTGGCGGCCAATCGCGTGGTGAAGCCTGACATCTGGGCAGCGCGCGACGTCACGCTCGGCGTGGGCGATGGCCGCGCCCCGGTGACCGTGGCGGTGTGGGACAGCGGCGTCGACACCAAGCTGTTCGACGGCCAGTTGGCGCGCAGCGCCAAGGGCAAGCCGCTGGTCATCGGTTTCGACAAGTACGGCCGCAGGAACGACAGCGAACTGATGCCGATTCCAGCCGCGCTGCAGGCCCGGCTGCCGCAGATGGCGGCACGCACGAAGGGCTTCTCCGACCTGCAGTCCAATATCGACAGCGTCGAGGCCTCGGAGGTCAAGGCCTACCTGTCGAACCTGCCGCCCGACGGTTACAAGGCCGCCATCGAGGAGATCGGCCTGGCCGGCAGTTACGAACACGGCACGCATGTGGCGGGCATCGCGCTGGCCGGCAACCCCTACGCGCGGCTGCTGGTGGCGCGCATCGAGTTCGACCACCACCTGAAGCCCGAACCCTGTCCGAGCCGCGGGCAGGCCGACCGCGACGCCGCCGCGGCGCGTGCCAGCGTGGCCTACCTGAAGAAGCAGGGCGCGCGCGTCGTCAACATGAGCTGGGGCGGCGACGTGGCCTCCATCGAAAGCGCGCTGGAGCAATGCGGCATCGGCAAGACGCCGGCAGAGCGGCGCAAGCGGGCGCGCGAGTATTTCGAGATTTCGCGCAAGGCGCTCACCGAGGCCTTCGCCAGCGCGCCGGGCGTGCTCTTCATCACCGCGGCCGGCAACAGCAATGAAGACCCGACCTTCATGGAAGACATTCCGGCGGCCATCGTGCTGCCCAACCTGCTGACCGTGGGCGCCGTCGACCGGGCCGGTGACGAGGCCGGTTTCACCAGCTACGGCCCCACGGTGAAGGTGCATGCCAACGGCTACCAGGTGGAGAGTTTCCTGCCGGGCGGCCAGCGCGTGGCCTTGTCGGGCACGTCGATGGCCTCGCCGCAGGTGGCCAACCTGGCGGGCAAGATGCTGGCGGTGAACCCGACGCTGACACCGCGCGAGGTGATCCGCCTGATAGTCGACACCGGCGACCGCAGCGCCGACGGCCGGCGCAACCTGATGAACCCGAAGAAGGCCATCGCAGCGGCGCGCGCCATATAGGCCGGGTGCCCTCTTCCGGGGGCACCGCGCGTCCCGCCGCGCGGGTGATGGCGGCGCCGGCGGCGCCGCTCGACACTGGCAGCCTGCACTCAACAGGAGCCGGTGATGAGCTTTCAAACGAATCTTCGAACTTCAGCGCGGACCGGTGGCCAAACCCTGGCGCCGCTGTCGCGCCGCCGGTTGCTGGGCTGGTTGACGGCGGCCGGCCTGCCCGCCCTGGGCATGCCGGCAGCACAGGCCAGGCCGAATCCCGGCGCGACGCCATTGATGCTGGCGCGCGAAGCGCCAGAGGGTATCGATCCTTCCGGTTACCTCGTCAGCGAAAAGCTCGACGGCGCCCGCGCAGTCTGGGACGGCCGCACGCTGCGCTTTCGCAGCGGCCTGCCGATCGCCGCGCCGGAATGGTTCACCGCGCGCCTGCCGGCGCTGCCGCTGGACGGCGAACTCTGGCTGGCGCGTGGCCGGTTCGAGGCCTTGTCAGGCACGGTGCGCAAGCTGCAGCCGGTCGACGCCGAATGGCGCGCGTTGCGTTATCAGCTGTTCGACATGCCCGGAGCGCCCGGGCCGTTCAGCGAGCGTGCGGCGCGTCTGCAGGCGCTGGCGCGGCAGACCGGTTGGCCGGCCATGGCGGCCGTGGCGCAGGCGCGTTTGGCTGACCAGTCCGCGCTGCAGCACCGCCTGGCCGCCGTGGTGAACGAAGGTGGCGAGGGGCTGATGCTGCACCGTGCCGACGCGCTCTGGCGGCCCGGCCGCAGCGAAGGCTTGCTCAAGCTGAAGCCGCTGCACGACGCCGAGGCGCTGGTCACCGGCCACGTGGCGGGCCGCGGCAAGCATGAAGGGCGAATGGGCGCGCTGCGCGTGCGCCTGGAAGACGGCAGCCAGTTCCTCATCGGCACCGGTTTCAGCGACGCCGAACGCGAGCGGCCGCCTGCCGTCGGCACGCCCGTCACCTACACCTACCGCGGCCTGACCGCCAACGGCGTGCCGCGTTTCGCCAGCTTCCTGCGCGTGAAGGATCCGATCTGACCGTACAGCGGCCCGGCGACTACAACACGTCCGAAGCGTAGTCGGCCAGCCGCGAACGTTCACCGCGCGCCAGCGTCACATGGCCGCCGTGAGGCCAGCCCTTGAAGCGGTCGACGGCATAGGTCAGGCCCGAGCTTCCTTCCGTCAGGTAGGGCGTGTCGATCTGCGCCAGGTTGCCCAGGCAGACGATCTTGGTGCCCGGCCCGGCGCGCGTGATCAGCGTCTTCATCTGCTTGGGCGTCAGGTTCTGCGCCTCGTCGATCAGCACGAACTTGTTCAGGAAGGTGCGCCCGCGCATGAAGTTCAGGCTCTTGATCTTGATCTTGCTGCGCACCAGATCGTTGGTGGCGGCCCGGCCCCATTCACCAGCGCTGGAATCGCCGCGCCCCAGAACTTCCAGGTTGTCGTCCAGCGCGCCCATCCACGGGCCCATCTTCTCTTCTTCGTTGCCCGGCAGGAAACCGATGTCCTCGCCCACGGGCACCGTCACCCGTGTGACGATGATCTCGGTGTAGCGGCGCTCGTCGAGCACCTGGCTCAGCGCGGCGGCCAGGGTCATCAGCGTCTTGCCGGTGCCGGCGGTTCCAGTCAGCGTAATGAAGTCGCAATCGGGATCCATCAGAAGGTTGAGCGCAAAGTTCTGTTCGCGGTTGCGGGCGGTGATGCCCCAGACCGCGTTCTTCGCGTGGGTGTATTCGCGCAGCGTCTTCAGCACCGCGGACTTGCCGGTGATTTCCGTCACCCGTGCATACAGAGGCGCCGCGCCCGGTGTTTCGAGGTAGACGAACTGGTTGATCATCAGCATCGGCACCATCGGGCCGCTGATGCGGTAGAAGGTGTGCACGCCCTGCTGCCAGCTCTCCATGGTCTTGCCATGGCGCTCCCAGAAATCGGCCGGCAAGGCCAGCACGCCGGTATAGAGCAGGTCGCCGTCTTCCAGCGTCTTGTCGTTGAAGTAGTCCTCGGCTGGCAGGCCCAGTGCGCGCGCCTTCACGCGCATGTTGATGTCCTTCGACACCAGCACCACCTCACGAGGATTGGGCAGCCCCAGTTGCTGGTCGCGCAGGCTCTGCACGACGCCAAGGATCTGGTTGTCGGCCTTGCCTTGCGGCAGGCCGGCCGGCAGTTTTACATCGAGCAGCACGGTCTGGAAGTACAGTTTGCCGGCGGCCTCGCGGTGGCCGGTCTTCGACAGCGGGATGCCGACCTTCGGGTCGAGGCTGCCGTCTTCCTTGGTGAAGGTGGCCAGGGCGTCGAGTTCGCGGCTGACCTGGCGCACGCTGCGCGCCACCTCGCTCATGCCCTTCTTGTGGCCGTCGAGTTCTTCCAGCGTGATCATCGGCAGGAAGATGTCGTGTTCCTCGAAGCGGAACAGGCTCATCGGGTCATGCATCAGCACGTTGGTGTCGAGCACGAAGAGCTTGGCCGGCCCGATGCCGCGCGGTGAGCGCTGGCGCGATCGGGTCGGGGTCGGGGTCGCTGTCGTTGTCGCTGCCGGTGCCGCAGGTGCAGGGGTTCGTGCCGGCGCCGGCACGGCGGGCGGCGCCGCCAGTGCGGTGCGGGACGTCGGCCTCGGCGCCGCAGCGGTGCCGCTGGCGGCCGGTGGCACCGCCGAGCTTTGCGTCTGCGCCTTGGCGGACGGGCCCGGAACTGCCGTTTTCAGTGCGGGCCTGTCGGCCACCGTCGCCGGCGGGGTGTCGAATTCGGCCGAGGCGAGCACGGCAGCTTTCCTGGTGGGCGGCTTGGGCAGGGGCATGGGCTGAGCTGGAATCCTGAAGAAATGAAAAAGCCGCAAACGGTCGGTTGCGGCTTCGGGGCGGGGCGACCAGGCGCCCTACGGCAGGTACGGGCAGCCACTGAACCTCTGTGGCTGATGTCGACGAACCTGGTGTCGCCGAACCCGGCGGGCCGCGAAGGGCGCGAAGGAGGAAGAGGGCTGATCTCAGGCCGCCTGGTTCAGGCCTTGAGCGGCCTTCAGCACTTCCTCGACATGGCCGGTGACCTTCAGGCCCCGCCATTCGGCACGCATGACGCCGTCGGCACCGATCAGGAAGGTGCTGCGCTCGATGCCCTTGACTTTCTTGCCGTACATGATCTTGTTCTTGACCACGCCGAACATGTGGCAGAGCTTTTCTTCGGTGTCGGCTATCAGCTCGAAGGGCAGTTCGAGGTTCTGCTTGAACTTCTCGTGTGAGGCCATGTTGTCGCGCGACACGCCGAACACCACGGCGCCGGCCTTCAGGAATTCCTTGTGGAAGTCACGGAACTGCATGGCCTCGGTGGTGCAACCCGGCGTGTTGTCCTTCGGGTAGAAGTACAGGACGACTGCGTGACCGATTTGCGATTGGGGTGTGAACTTTACGCCGCCGGTGGCGAGAGCTTCGAATTCCGGGAGGGCTTTGTTGACAACGGGCGTCATAGGTATAAGGTGCTCGGAAGAAGGCGCCAGAGACGGCTCAGATCGAATTATAAGTTCTCCTTGCGAACCGGCCGCTGCGGCGCGATGTCCGGTGCCGTGCGAGATGGCGTTCTCGCACGTGTCGAGCAGCCTCGAAGCCTTCACCCGGCAGCGTTTTTGGCGTGCCCGCCAGCCGTTCCAGCAGGCGCCTCCAGCAGCAGTGCAGCCACCACCGAACGGTATTCGCTGACCAGCACGTTGTAGGTGCGACAAGCTGCGGCGGTGTCCATGGTCTCGACACCGATGCGCCGCTCGTGCAGGGCGCGCAGCAGCGCGGGCGGCGGAAATCGCAGCCGGCTGCCGCTGCCGAAGATCACCAACTCGGGCTGCAATGCAGCAATGCTTTCGAAATGGGCCGGCGTCAGCGCTATGAAGTCATCCACATCCCACGGCAGCACCGCGCCCTCCCAGGGCACCAGCACACTGTGCGAAATGGCCGTGGCGCCCACCCAGATGCGTCCTGGCTCCTGGCGGGCAATGGTGTTCAGGCCGATCGGGGTGTCGGGTTGGAACTTCACGGTATGCGTGGCCTCTCGGGTGGAGCTTGAGGTGTCGATGGATGCCGGACCCCTGGGCTAAGATTATAAGTTTTGCGGCACCGCATCCAGCGTGCGCTGCGGCTGCCCGGAGGCTCCGTGTTGAAACCGATCGCCAAGTCCAGCAAGCTCGCCAACGTGGCCTACGACATACGCGGCCCCGTGCTCGACAAGGCCCGGCAGATGGAGGAAGAGGGCCACAAGATCATCAAGCTGAACATCGGCAACGTCGCCGCGTTCGGGCTGGAGCCGCCCGACGAGATCGTGCAGGACATGATCCGCAACCTGCCGTACGCCGCCGGCTACACCGACAGCAAGGGCCTCTTCGCTCCGCGCAAGGCGGTTGTCCACTATTCGCAGGAAAAGAACGTGCGCGGCGTGACGGTCGACGACGTCTACCTCGGCAACGGTGCCAGCGAACTGATCGCGATGGCCATGAGCGCGCTGCTCAACGACGGCGACGAGGTGCTGATCCCGACGCCCGATTTCCCACTCTACACTGCGGTGGTGGGCTTGTCCGGCGGCCGCCCGGTGCATTATGTCTGCGACGAAGCGGCCGGCTGGCTGCCGGACATCGATGACATTCGAAGCAAGATCACCGACCGCACGCGGGCCATCATCGTCTGCAACCCGAACAATCCGACCGGCGCGCTCTACCCTGACGATCTCTTGCGCGCCATCGTCGAATTGGCGCGCCAGCACCAATTGGTGGTGTTCGCCGACGAGATCTACGACAAGACGCTGTACGACGGCCACACGCACACCAGCCTGTCCTCGCTGGCCGACGACGTGTTCTTCGTCACCTTCAACGGCCTGTCGAAGAACTATCGCGCCTGCGGTTATCGCGCCGGCTGGATGGTCGTGTCGGGGGAAAAGCGCCATGCCCGCGACTACATCGAAGGTCTGAACATGCTGGCCTCCCTGCGTCTGTGTTCCAACACGCCGGGCCAGCTGGCGATACAGACCGCGCTCGGTGGCTATCAGAGCATCAAGGATCTGGTGGCGCCGACCGGCCGCTTGTGCAGGCAGCGCGACCTGGCCTACGAGCTGCTTTCGCGGATACCGGGTGTCAGCGTGGTCAAACCGAAGGCCGCGCTCTACATGTTCCCGCGGCTCGACCCGAAGATCTACCCGATCACCG
>Ga0105046_10000311_pt1 | contig 65618 bp, 55 predicted proteins | sample MAT03_FD_78385 | JGI IMG/M metagenome (GOLD analysis project Ga0105046, IMG submission 78385) | Freshwater microbial communities from Lake Fryxell liftoff mats and glacier meltwater in Antarctica - MAT-03 (megahit assembly) | ecosystem: Environmental > Aquatic > Freshwater > Ice > Liftoff...
GAGGTAGTGTTTTTTTATTATGATTTTAATTTTTTTTAAGAATTTCAGATCGCAATAAGCATCTACTTAATTTTTCTAAATTAATAGTATACTAAAATAAAGTTCGCTAATACGGACCAAATCACCACATCAATTAAAATACTCTTTCATTTTCTCAAAAAAGCTTTTATCACCTTTGCCTGGATGTGGGGTGAAGTTGTGGGCGGTTTTTAATTTTTCGAGTATTTTTTTCTCATCAGAGGTTAAACTCTGAGGTGTCCATACATTTATATTGATTAGCAAATCACCTCTGAAATTACTGTTTAGTTGCGGGATACCTTTTCCTTTTAAACGAAGTACTCTTCCACCTTGAGTACCCGGCTCAATTTTAATTTTTGCTTTGCCATCGATAGTGGGAACTTCCAAAGTGATTCCTAAGGCTGCATCGGGGATGCTGATATATAAATCATGGTGCAAATTGTTCCCATCACGTTTAAGATTTAAATCTTCTTGTTCTTCAATAACAATTAAAAGATCACCGGGAACTCCTCCGCGTTCAGCGGCATTCCCTTTGCCCGATACAGTTACCTGCATTCCTTCGCCAACTCCCGGAGGAATGTTAATTGAGATAACTTCTTCACCGGGCATGGTCCCGTGTCCGTGACAACTCTTACATTTATTAGTAATTGTTTGTCCTTCGCCCTGACATGTTGGACAGGTTGAAGTGGTTTGCATTTGCCCTAAAATAGTATTGGTAACTCTTCGCACTTGTCCGGCACCGTTACACGTTCCACACTTCGAAAAAGCAGAACCATTTTGAGCTCCCGTACCTGTACATGCAGCGCAAGGAATTGTTTTATTAACTTTAATTTTTTTCTCAACACCATTGGCAATTTCAGAGAGTGATAATTTTACTTTGATACGTAAATTACTACCTCTGTTCACATGCCTTCTGCTTCCGCCGTTCCCACCTCCAAAAAAACTTTCAAAGGGATTGTGGCCGCCAAAAATATCTCCAAACTGACTGAAGATGTCATCCATATTCATTCCATTACCGCCATGGCCTCCGGCACCACCTACACCTTGATGTCCAAACTGATCATAGCGACGGCGTTTATCACCATCGCTTAATATTTCATAGGCTTCGGCGGCTTCTTTAAATTTATCTTCAGCTTCTTTATTGCCAGGGTTTTTATCGGGATGGTATTTTAATGCCATCTGCCGATAGGCCTTTTTAATATCACCTTCGGCAGCATCGCGACCTACTCCTAAAATTTCGTAATAATCTCTTTTTGACATAATCAGAATTCCTGTTCAACAATTAATTCCCTACAACCACTTTCGCATGTCGGATCACTTTATCATTTAAAAAATACCCGCAATCTGCTTCATCAATCACTTTCCCAACCATATCAGGAGAAGGAGCGGGAACGTTGGTAATCGCATCATGCAAATCAACATTAAACTCTTCACCAACAGAATGCATTTTCTTAAGACCCTTTTGCTCCAGAATGCTCAATAATTTAAGATAAATAAGATTGAATCCATCACTAGTCTGAGACCCTTCTTTAAATTTTTCGGCAGCCTTGAAAGCTCTTTCAAAATCATCGATTACGGGAAGCATGGCAAGAATTACATCTGAATTGGCTGTTTTAATCAAATCGATACGCTCTCGCTGCGTCCTTTTCTTATAATTGTCAAATTCAGAATAGGTCCGCAAAAATTTGTCGTTAATTTCTGCCAAATCGGCCTTTAACTTGTCAATATCCTCGCCATTTAAATCGGCTTCCAGACTTCCGGTTTCAGCTGAAATCTCGGGTGAAAATGGTTCTCCTGCAGCTGTAACCTCTTCATTGTCATTGTGTCCCTGAACAGTATCTTTATCCTGATTCATTTTTTTCTTGTTAAAGGGTGATTTAAATCGTACTTTCATTGAAAGGTGCTTTCAAATACTTTGCCATGGCCCTATACTGGACAAATTGGCAGGCAAAAGTAAATAAAAACGACAGACCCACCATTGGCAGATCTGTCGCTATTTAATTTTTTAAGGGTATTACTTCAATTTCTCTAAAGCTTCTTCCAAAGCTGCACCTCTAAGGTTTTTACCAACAATTACCCCGTTATGATCGATTAGATAACTGGCTGGTATTGAGTTAACTCGATAAATTTGAGCAGGTTTTGATTGCCATCCACCTAAATCACTAACATGATACGCCCAACCGAGATTATCTTGTTTAATGGCTTTCATCCAGGCTTCTTTATTTTGATCAAGTGAAACGCTGTAAATGGTAAAACCTTTGGCGCCTTTGAATTTTACATCTTTATATTTATTGTATGCCGCTACGATATTTGGGTTTTCCATTCGGCATGGACCGCACCAGGAAGCCCAGAAATCGAGAAGAACTACTTTGCCTTTCAGAGAAGAAAGCGCAATAGTTTTGCCTTCAGGACTGGTGAAAGCAAGATCAATAGCTTTATCACCAATATTAGTACCCTGAGGGGCTGCTTGATAAATGAACCCGAAAGTCATGGTAGCTAAACCGGCAATCAGTAGAATAAATTTTAGGCGTTTCATAGTTATTTATTGATGTTTGAGGTCTGGAACAATACAAATATAATACCACTTTTTGAATTAAACTATACCCGTTTGATTTTTGCCCCAATTTTATTGAGCCGTTCGTCAATTTTCTGGTATCCGCGGTCGATTTGTTCGATGTTATGGATAACGCTTTTGCCTTCAGCCGACAGGGCTGCGATGAGCAGGGCCACACCCGCCCGGATGTCGGGGGAGGTCATTTGGATACCTCTTAGGGCATGCTTTCGGTTGAGGCCGATAACGGTTGCCCTATGCGGATCACAGAGGATGATTTGCGCTCCCATGTCAATTAGTTTATCGACAAAAAACAGTCTGGATTCAAACATTTTCTGATGTATCAAAACAGTACCGTTAGCCTGTGTAGCAGTGACTAAAACCACACTTAATAAATCGGGTGTAAATCCGGGCCAAATTGCATCTGCAATGGTAAGGATGGAGCCATCAATAAAAGTATCTATTTCATAATGTTCCTGCCCCGGAATATAAATATCGTCACCTCTAAATTCCATCTGAATTCCGAGTCGGCGGAAAACACTTGGTATGATTCCCAAATGTGAGATCCCTGCATCTTTAATGGTAATTTCAGAACCTGTCATAGCGGCAAGACCAATAAAACTTCCAATTTCGATCATGTCGGGAAGCATTCTATGGGAACAACCTCCCAACCCATCAACACCTTCAATTGACAACATATTAGAACCAATTCCTGAAATTTTTGCACCCATGCTATTAAGCATTTTACAAAGCTGCTGGATGTATGGTTCGCAGGCTGCATTGTAAATAGTAGTAGTTCCCTGAGCCATTACAGCTGCCATTACAATATTTGCAGTGCCTGTTACAGATGCTTCATCAAGAAGCATAAAAGTTCCCTTCAGGGGTTTGCCTTCTACTTTATAAAATTCATCTTTAGAATCAAAATCGAATTTTGCTCCAAGGCTCATAAATCCTATGAAGTGGGTATCTAGTCTTCGTCTTCCGATTTTATCACCACCCGGTTTTGGTATACTTGCTTTTCCGAATCTGGCCAACAAGGGTCCAACAATCATGATGGAACCTCTCAGTGCAGCAGCCTGTAGAGCAAATTCTTTTGTTTCGAGAAAATTTATGTTAATATTATCGGCCTGGAATTCAATAATTCCTTCTCCTTTACGAGTGAGCCGCACTCCCATGTTAGCAAGCAATTCAATAAGCTTGTTCACATCTCTAATATCAGGAATATTGCTGATGGTTACCGGCGAAGGGGTTAATAAGACTGCACAAATAATTTGCAAAGCTTCATTTTTTGCACCCTGAGGTACAATTTCACCTTTTAAACGGAGTCCGCCTGTTACTTCAAAACTATTTCCCATAAAATTTTTGCTCAGCCTTTTCTAAAATTTTTTCCATTTCCGTTATTTGGCATTCTTGCTTTTGTACGCTGCTGGCGTATTGGTGCTTTTTTAACAAGTGTTTTTGAAGGAAGCTCCATTGGCTGATCCAAACGTGTATCATCTTTAACGGTCAGTTGTCCTTTAGAAAGTATGCGTAGATGTTCAAAAATAACTTCATCACTCACCGAATCCTTATTCCAGTTTACATAAAGCATCTTCATAAAATTGGCGATGTTAACTATCATTTGATCCTTTGCAGGTGAATCTTCGATGTCCTTTATTTCCAAAATCATTTGTTCTATGATTCTTCCATAATGCCTAAAGCGTATGTCGGAAGTGGGATACGTAATTCTTTTGGGCTTAACTTTGTAGGTCAGCACCGAAGGTTTTTCATAAGGTGAATCAACATCCAGTTTAAAATCGGAAATGATAAACAAGTGATCCCACAGCTTGTGTTTAAAGTCGGTGATATCACGCAAATGAGGGTTGAGTTGACCCATCACATTCACAATGGCGCGGGCTATTTTATTACGCTCTTCTCTATCCTCGAGACTAATTGCATATTCAATGAGCTTTTGAATATTTCGGCCATACTCAGGTATAATTAACCTGTTGCGGCCGGAGTTGTATTCCATGTTCAAAATGAGAAAGTTTTAAATTTTAACAAAGTTAGTTTTTTATGTGGTGATATAAGAATCATCTTACAATCCTTAGTTTGGCATACTTTAATAGTAAACTTTTGGAACCGTGTCCGGGAAAAACAACAGTGGCTTTAATTTCGGGAAACGAACCCTCTATATTCTCTACTTTTCCTGTTCCGAATTTTTGATGTTCGACTTCCATCCCTACTTCAATTGATGTAGCATCATCCGCTTCGAAAGGTTCTGTTGAAACATCTGTTGTCGCAGTTAATTTCTGAACTTTTTTAAAATTCGCTCCTGGTGTAGTATGAACTACATCAGGTTTCGAATTTCTATTTCCAAAATCTGACCTGTTTCTCGGACGGTCGAAACTGTTTACTTTGGTTGTCACCGAAGTTTGATCATCGATAAATGCCGGATTAATTTCAGCAATAAACCTGCTGGGTTCACAGCTTATAAGGTTACCCCATTTATAACGGCTCACCGCATATGATAATGTGAGTTTTGTTTCAGCACGGGTAATGGCTACATAAAACAACCGGCGCTCTTCTTCCAATTCGGCACGTGATTGAAGAGCCATTTGTGATGGAAAAAGATTTTCTTCCATTCCAACCACATAAACATATTTAAATTCCAAACCTTTTGCGGAGTGAATGGTCATTAATGAAACTGTATCTTCATTCAGTTCATTATTTTCACCATCAGTAACCAATGCAATATCTTGCAAAAAAACATCCAATGTTCTGAGTGATGCATCTGCCTCCAATTCAGAAGAAGGCGCAGGTAAGGCAGTTGTTCCCTTATCGGTGAATTCCTTAATTCCGTTGAGAAGTTCCTGAAGGTTATCATAATGACTAATTCCTTCAGGAGATTTGTCGGCATACAATTCCTTTAACAAACCTGTTGACATTGCGATATGACTTGCAAGGTCGTAGGCAGGCTTTGTTTTCAACATTGCCGAAAAGCTTTTTATCAGGTTAACAAAATCTGAGATTCTGTTTCTGGTTGGAGCGTTAATACCGGTTTCAATTGTATTAATTTTTTCTATAACCTGCCACAAACTCAAATTTTCACGATCGGCGGCAATGATAATTTTATCAACAGTGGTTTTCCCTATTTCTCTTTTAGGGTAATTGATAATTCTTTTGAGTGCTTCCTCATCATTTGGATTAACTGTAATGCGAAAATATGACAAAAGGTCTTTAATTTCCTTTCTGGCATAGAATGAAATTCCACCATAAATGCGATAAGGAACACTTTTACGCCGAAGAGCCTCTTCCATGGATCTTGACTGTGCATTGGTACGATAAAGGATGGCAATATCTTTATTATTAAGCTGGTTTCTCATTTTTTCTTCAAAAATGGAATTAGCCACCATATTTCCTTCTTCGTTATCGCTTAATCCTTTAATCAAACGAATCAACTCCCCATCTTCATTATCGGTCCACACCGATTTTTTGAGTTGATTTCTGTTATTTAAAATAACGCTATTGGCAGCGCTGACAATATTTTTTGTTGAACGATAATTTTGTTCCAATTTAAATGTTTTCAGATCCGGGTAATCGCTTTCGAAACTGAGAATATTTTGAATATTGGCACCTCTGAAAGCGTAAATACTTTGGGCATCATCACCTACAACACAAATATTTTCGTTGAGTGCCGCAAGTTTCCTCACTACAATATACTGTGCATAATTAGTATCCTGAAACTCATCAACAAGAATATATTTAAACTTATGCTGATACTTATGAAGGAGATCGGGGAAATCGCGAAGAAGGATATAAGTGTTGAACAACAAATCATCAAAATCCATTGCCCCTGCCTTAAAATTTCTTTTCTGATAAATTTCATACAATAGTCCCATGTGTGGTTTACCTGCAGCTTTATCATCATTAACTAACTCAGAATTTTCCTGATATTCTTTCCATGTATAGAGGTTATTTTTTGCGGAAGAAATCCGATTATATACCTGTCCGGGCTTATAAATTTTTTCATCTAGGCCTTGATCTTTAACAATATCTTTAATCAGGTTCTTAGAATCTTCGGTATCATAAATGGTAAAGCTGGAAGGGTATCCGATGCGGGGTGCTTCAACGCGCAACATTTTAGCAAAAACAGAGTGAAAAGTACCCATCCACAAATTTCGTGCTTCATCACCTGCTTCGCTGGAAATTCGTTTTTTCATTTCCCGCGCGGCCTTATTGGTAAATGTAAGCGACAGAATATTAAAAGGATCTATTCCGTTTCGGATCATGTGCACAATCCGGTGTACCAGAACTCTGGTTTTACCGGAACCGGCTCCGGCAATAATCATTACCGGTCCATCAATACACAGGACTGCCGCACGTTGTGATTCGTTGAGGTGAGTGAGGTGTTTATCCATTCAAAAATGCCGGAAATTCAGTTTTCACCGGACTTGTCAAAGTTAAGGCTTTTTCAGTAATTTGCATTTCAATACTTTTAAACAATCCTCTATGAAAAAAAATACCAATTTCTGCATCCTGTTTCTATTTCTGCTAGCTTTTTCGTTTCCGAATCTGTTGTTAGCACAAAAAAATAAGAGCCAACCCGATACCTCAAATGCCTGGTCGGCATATCGTAATGGGTTGATGTTCAACGATCTGGACGTTGCAAAAAACGCCCTTTTTGAACTTCTCGTTCTTCAACCCGAAAATAAAGCCATATATGATTCACTTGCCCATATGTATTTCAGAATGGGCGCCTATGCTCAGGCTATTCAGGCAACTGAAAAGGCAACTCCAACAGGAGCCATCAAAGAAATCACTGCTTATTCTCACAGAAATCTCGGTGACATAAAAACAGCCTTGCCATTATTTGAAGAACTTTATAAATCAACCAACAGCCCGGAAAACGGCTATCAGGTTGCAACCATGCAATTTGCTCTTAAAAGATTTGGTGAATGTATGGAAACAATTGAAAAACTGAAAGTCAACCCCGATTCTAAAACCCGGAAAGTAGTAATTTCAACCGACCAGGGTGAAAATAATCAGGTGAGTTACTCTGCTGCAATTGAAAATCTCACAGGAGTGTTATACCTTGAAATGGGTAAACCGGAAATGGCTAAATCGGCTTTTGAAAGAGCGGTTGCTGAAGAACCTGATTTCATCCTTGCTAAAAAAAATCTGGAAAGCACCAACAAACCAACTCCTGCCAAGTAAGGTTAACAACTATTGAAGAAATCATCATTCTTCAATAGTAAATATAGGTATTTTTGCAGTAATAAAAGATCCAAAATCACTATGAAACAATATCACGATCTTCTCAGCCATGTAATGGAACACGGCGCCGATAAAAGTGACCGCACAGGCACCGGAACTCGCAGCGTTTTTGGGTATCAAATGCGTTTTAATTTGGAGGAGGGTTTTCCTTTGGTGACAACAAAAAAAGTTCATATTAAATCCATTATCCACGAGTTGCTTTGGTTTTTGAAAGGAGACACAAACATTCAATATTTAACCGATCATGGTGTTTCAATTTGGAATGAATGGGCCGATAAAGATGGAAATCTTGGTCCTGTTTATGGATACCAATGGAGATCGTGGCCCACTTCCGATGGGAAGCATATAGATCAGATTAGTAATCTAATTGATCAGATAAAGAAAAATCCTGATTCAAGAAGATTAATGGTGAATGCATGGAATGTTGGATTCATTGAAAAAATGGCCCTTCCGCCATGTCATATTCTTTTTCAGTTTTATGTTGCTGATGGAAAATTATCCTGTCAGTTATATCAGCGCAGTGCGGATTTATTTTTAGGCGTGCCTTTTAACATTGCATCTTATGCATTGCTCACAATGATGGTGGCACAGGTTTGCAATCTCAAGCCGGGAGAATTCATTCACACTTTCGGCGATGCTCACATTTACAACAATCACTTTGATCAGGTGAACCTTCAACTGAGCCGTGATCTGAAGCCATTGCCTGCGATGCGTATAAATCCGCTGGTGAAAAATATTTTTGATTTTAAATTCGAAGACTTTTTCCTTTCGCACTATGATCCTCATCCTGCTATTAAAGGTACAGTTGCAATTTAAAAATATCAACATCCATAAAATCAGGAATCGAAAAGCAGAATTGAATACATGAAAATTTCTTTGATAGTGGCTTTTGATGAACAACGTTTAATTGGCAACAACAATAAATTGCCGTGGCATCTTCCTGCCGACCTGAAAAATTTTAAGCAGATCACCATGGGTCATTATATGATTATGGGGAGAAAAACTTTTGATTCAATAGGCAAACCGTTACCGGGAAGAACCTCCATTATTATTACAAGAAAAAAGGATTTTAAAATTGAAGGTTGTATAGTTGTGAACACTTTGAATGAAGCACTTATTAAGAGTGAAGACCAGCAAGAAGTTTTTATCATTGGAGGTGCTCAGATTTTTGAATGCACACTGCCAATAGCAACAGATTTATTCATCACACAAATTCATCATTTATTTGAAGGTGATACTTTTTTTCCTGAAATTCCGAAATCAGATTGGGAAGAAGTTTCGAGAAAGAAAAACGAACCTGATGAAAAAAATGAATGGGCCTATTCGTTTATACATTACAAAAAAAAATGACAGTCGGTTAAAAAATTCCGGGCTATCATTTTATTTTTTATGCCGCTTTAAGTTTTGCTATATTTGATTTATTCACTTTATCGACTGCATACTTCAAAGTGACCTTAATGGTTGTTTCCTTACCTGATGAGGGTGTTTCGAACATAAGATCCAGCATAATTGCTTCGCAAATGGAGCGCAAGCCGCGAGCACCTAATTTGAATTCAACGGCTTTATCAACAATAAAGTTTAGCACATCGTCATCAAATTTAATTTTCACATTCTCCATTTCGAACAACTTTTCATACTGCCGCAAGAGTGCGTTTTTAGGTTCAGTAAGAATAGATTTAAGTGTAGCTTTATCGAGCGGCAAAAGGTGAGTAACCACAGGCAAGCGGCCGATCAATTCGGGAATAAGGCCAAACGCTTTTAGATCGACGGGTGAAATGTACTGCATCAGATTGCTTTTATCTATTTCAGCAATGTCACGACCTGTTGAAAAACCGATAGCAGATGTTTGCATTCTTCTTGCGATGATTTTATCGATACCATCAAAGGCACCACCACAAATAAACAGAATGTTTTGTGTGTTCACAGCAATCATTTTCTGTTCAGGATGCTTCCGTCCTCCTTGCGGGGGCACATTCACAATGGTATTTTCCAGCATCTTCAAAAGACCTTGCTGAACGCCTTCACCCGATACATCTCGGGTAATAGAAGGATTATCGGACTTACGTGCAATTTTATCAATTTCATCAATGTAAACGATACCTCTTTCTGCAGCAGCAACATCATAATCGGCGGCCTGAAGCAATCTTGTGAGAACGCTTTCAACATCTTCACCAACATAACCTGCTTCAGTTAAAACAGTAGCATCAGCAATACAAAAAGGAACTTTTAGCATTCGGGCAATACTACGGGCAAGCAGAGTTTTACCGGTGCCGGTTTCACCAACAAGAATGATATTAGACTTTTCAATTTCCACATCATCTTTTAATCGTGCACGGTAAATAAGTCGCTTATAATGGTTGTAAACAGAAACAGCAATTACCTTTTTTGCTTCATTTTGTCCAATAACATATTGATCAAGAAACTCCTTAATCTCAATCGGTTTAAGCAATTGAAGATTTGTAGAAATAGAAGCCTTTAGTTTTTCTGAAGATTCTTCATTTACAATTTGCTGAGCTTGTATAATACATTGGTCACAGATATGACCGGACATACCTGCGATAAGTACGTTTGTGGCGCTTTTATCGCGACCGCAAAAAGAACATTTTATTTCCTTATTGGTTTTCAAAAGAGTTGAGAATTATTATTTAGGAGTGTTTTTATTACGAATTAAAACTTCGTCAATCATACCATAAGCTTTAGATTCTTCGGCAGTCATCCAATAATCACGATCGGAATCTTTCCAAACGTCATCATAAGTTTTACCTGAGTGTAAGGCAATAATTTCATAAAGTTCTTTTTTCAACTTCTGAATTTCACGGGCAGTAATTTCAATATCCGATGCCTGCCCTTCAGCTCCGCCCATCGGCTGATGGATCATAATGCGGGCATGCTTGAGAGCGGTACGTTTGCCTTTTGTTCCGGCACACATAAGTACCGCAGCCATTGATGCGGCCATGCCTGTGCAAATGGTGGCTACGTCTGGTCCGATGTACTGCATAGTATCATAGATTCCCAAACCGGCATAAACGCTGCCTCCGGGGCTATTTACATAAATTTGAATATCTCTTTTTGCATCTGCCGATTCCAGGAACAGCAATTGAGCCTGAATAATATTGGCAACATAATCGTTGATTGGAACACCCATAAAGATAATCCTGTCCATCATAAGACGCGAAAAAACGTCCATCGTTGCAACATTTAACTGTCGCTCTTCGATAATGGTTGGTGAGATATAATTGGCATTCACTGAACTTATAAAATTACCCACGTACATGCTGTTCAGTCCGCGGTGTTTTACTGCATATTTTTCAAATTCTTTTCCGAAGTCCATATTTAGATTGTTTTTGTGTTTGAGGTTGTAAATTTGAACAATTTTCGATTAATATAAAACAAATTAATGGTGATGTTGATGACTTTTTACAACTTTCACAAATTCATCATAAGTTAACTTCTTAACGTTCAATTTAGCAATTGATTTCAGATAGTTAAACACTTTTCTGTCGGAAAGGGTTTCAATAATTCTTTCAACAGATTCTCTCTTTTCGAGATACCTTTTAATCAGGTTATCCATAATTTCATCTGTAAGTCCTGCGGCATAGCCTGAGAACTGGTGCATAATGTATTGGCGGGCCATATCACGAATTTCTTCCTGAGAAATTTGCATGTTTTGGTCACGAAACACACGATTTTCTATTAATCTTAATTTCATACCGCGGGCATATCCACCATATTCTTTTTCAACTTGCTCAGGCGACAATGGTTTTTCGACGGCCGTTTGAAGCCATTTTCTCAAAAAGTCATCCGGAAGTTTAATGCTCAACTCATCCAGCAAATGATCTTCAAGATCATGCTTCAGCTTCATATCTGTATCCTGAGTATAAACTCCGGCAATTTCAGATCGTACTTTATCACGGAACTGCTGTTCAGATGAAATCACTCCTTCTCCATAAATCTTGTCGAAAAATTCCTGATTCATTTCTGCAAGCTCTACTTTATTTACAGTATCAACAGTAAAGTTAAAATCAGAATTTAATCCAGCCACCTTTTCAACCGGCAAATTCAACATATGCGCAATTTCATCATTTTCGGCTGCGAAAGCTTTGGAGAGATTAAACTTAATTACATCTCCTTTTTTTACACCAACCAACGATTTTTTTATAGAAGCATCTTTCACCGAAACTACTGAAAGTGTCGACCTGCTGCTAATTCCATTCTCCTTAAGTGCACCTGTTTCATCCAACTCCGCAAAGTCACCATAAAAAATTGTTTCTTCATCAGAAACTTCAGGGTTTGAAAATTTACCATATTTTCTTCTGATGTCATCTGCATACTGAGTCACCTTTTCTTCATCAACAACAACCTCATACTGATCAAAAGTTTTTGCAGGAGGAAGAGTCAGACTAAACTGTGGAGCCAAACCAATTTCGAAATTAAATTCGAAGTTCCCCGGTTGATCCCAGTTGTTAATGGAATCATCAGAAGGCTGAGGAATGGGGCTACCTAAAATATCCAATTTATTATCGGTGATATAACTTTCGAGTGATCCTGAAACCAGTTTATTTAACTCATCTATCAGGATGGCTTTCCCGTAACGTTTTTTTACCAAACCAACAGGAACATGCCCGGGACGGAAGCCGGGTAAATTCATTGATTTTTGAAACTTCTTTACCTCTGATTCAAATTTTTGAAGATAATCTTCAGGACTGAGACTAATTTTTAAAACTTCGTTTAACGTACCGATCTCTTCTCTTGTAATATTCATTTTTTAGCTATGTATGGTTTATTAATTTTGCACCTGATTTAAATAAATAAAATTTCCTTCCAACCTGGCTTATTGTATATTTTTTGAAAATAGTTCTTCCCGGGAATTAGGGTGCAAAATTAGTAATTTTTGCCTAATAAACGAACCCGAATGTTGTAAACTCTTGATTTTAAATAGCTTAAAGCAACAGGATCAATAAAAAAGCCTGATAGATAAGCATTTATCTCCTGAAACTACAGTGAGATGGTAAATTCCGGTAGGTAGTTTTCCGGTAGGAATAGAAAAATTCAAATCTTGATTAAGCACCGTCACACTCCCATTGATGAGGTTTCGTCCCAGATAATCGCTGAGTAAATAATTAAGATTTCCTTTGATGCAATTTCTGATTGTCACGGCTATGTTTTGCGAAACTTCATCCGAGAAAGCAAAAACTTGAAAAAAATTATTTTTACAGAAATTTTGAGCAAGAACAGATTTCGAATAAAAAACCTCTCCTGAATGATCTGCTTGCTTCAATCTGTAAAAAAACTGATTTGAAAAATTCAATGTTTGATCAAGATACCTGTAACTGTTTTCGCTGCTGGAATTTCCGGCTCCGGCAAGTCGGGCAATTTCATGAAACCATTTACCATCGGAACTTCTTTCAATTGCAAAATAATCATTATTCGTTTCTGATGCTGTTTTCCACACCAGTTCATATTCGGTTTCGGTTTTGCATTTCGCACTAAATGAAAGCAATTTAACAGGCAAAGTTGTGGTGATCACCGGACACAGTGTAGATGTGTCGGCCATTGAATTAGTGGATAAAAGAAACAGATCCGAACTGTTGATACCGGAAATAGATGACGGAAACCGATCTGGAATGATGATGTTGGGAATTATTTCAACAAGATCACCCGGACTTTTACAGGGGATGAGTCCCAAATTATCAGTTTTCATAAGCACGGTTCCATCATTCTGGCGCTTGCCAGTAAACACATAACAGCCATCGGTGGTGATTCTCCCCGACCTCGATCCCATCGTGGCAATGCCATCCCAGGTATAAACACGCGACCATTGAGCATCAAAAGTGTTATTAGTTTTTAAGAATTGTGCCTGTTGTCCAAAACTACTGTAACCACCCATACCGGTGAAGAAGTAGCCACCATCGGGTGTTTGTTCGACCGAAGAAAATCCACTTTGGAACATCTGATCAAGAACAGAACTAAGAATTTTGGCATTCAGGAAAGTTCCATTACCATTTACTCTCAAAATATAAGGATAATTAAGTTGATCAATCAATCTGTTTTTATCCATTGAACCTGCAACAATCAATTCTCCGTTTTGTGACTCAATAATATCAAGTCCCAGTGAAAAACGAAACATACCGGCATCATGTTCATAGGATTTTGCCCATAGCAAATTACCCAGCTGATCGGTTCTTAAAATAAAAACATCGGCAGCATGAGAACCTGCTGTGGTACCGGTTACCACGTACCCGCTGTCGGCAGTCTGGTTTACAACTACCGGCAAACCTTCACCAGTATCCAAATCACGGACAGCAATCTGGTATTTTTTTTCCCAAAGAACAGAACCAATACTGTCTGTTTTAATCAACATCACATACGTTGTACCCATCAAACTTGTTGGAACTGCATCATGAAAACCTGAAACAATAAATCCATTATCAAAAGTTTGTCTAACTGAAAAGCCTAATTCATCCATGCCTGTATCAAAAACTTTTGCCCAGGATATAATTCCATTGTTATCTGTTTTTATTAAAAAAATATCGTTGCTATCGGGAGGCCAAACATTTTCACTACTGGTGTGACCTGTTAAAATAATTCCACCATCATTTACAGGTTCCATCCAAGTACAAATCAACCTGTGATTGAGAGATGAAAATACTTTTTCCCATATGAGATCTCCGTTGGCTGAAGTTTTTAGAAGGTGAACATTGGTAGATGCAACCGGCGACAAAATGTTCCAGTTAAAATTGTAATAAAAATCAGTTCCTCCTGCCACAACAAAAGTGTTAGCATTTAGTTCTCTTACTGCATAACCACTATGACCTGTATTGTAAGTTTTTAAAAAAGTTGAAGGCTGACCGGAAACCAACCTGATCAATAAAAATGTAAATACCAGAATGATTGACAACCTTTTCATGATGAAGTTTCAATAAATTTCAGAATAAAATCAATTTCATTTTCTGAAAATTATCCATTACTATCAATCTAAATTACATCAAAATAATCCACCTTCCATAAAAAAAAGCAAAATGAGATTAAAGTATTAGAGTTGAAAAACGATCGATAAAAATTAATTTCCAACAAATTTTGCGAAAATCCCGGAGTCGAAATCAATGGTTGTAAACAGTAAAAAAAAGAATGGTAATTAATCAAAAAAACCGGCCGTAAAATACGACCGGTTTTTATTTTTGTTGTGCGCATGGAGGGACTCGAACCCCCACGCCGTGAAGCACCAGATCCTAAGTCTGGCGCGGCTACCAATTACGCCACATGCGCATAACAGCTAATTTTAATCAGCCGATGCAAAAATAAGCAATAAATGTAATGAAAAGGAAATTCATTTAATTGTCAAAAGCATTGAATTTCAAGCAATTGAAAATTTTCCAAATTGCTTGATTCTGAAATCATAACTTTGCATTATGATAACAATAGATCCAAAAGAAATAAAAACCGGACAATTTCATGCTCATATGCTGAGCGCAGTTGCTCCCCGTCCGATTGCATTTGCCAGCACCATCGATCAAAATGGGTTGCCTAATTTAAGTCCTTACAGTTTTTTTAATGCATTCGGATCAAAACCGCCTACTCTTGTTTTCAGCCCTGCCCGAAGAGTACGCGACAACACCATTAAGCACACTTTAGAAAATATTTATGATACCATGGAAGTGGTGATTAATGTTGTTAGTTATGCAATGGTGCAACAAGCATCGCTCTCAAGTTGTGAATATCCTAAAGGTGTGAGCGAATTTGTAAAAGCCGGATTTACTCCGATAGAATCTAAATTAATTAAACCTTTCAGAGTTAAAGAATCACCGGTTCAATTCGAATGCAAAGTTAAACAGGTTATCGAAACAGGTCATGAAGGTGGCGCCGGTAATCTGGTCATTTGCGAAATACTACTAATGCATGTCAACGAAAATGTGATGGATGAGCAGGGAAGAATTGATCAACATAAAATTGATCTTGTGGCTCGATGCGGTTACGATTGGTATTGCAGAGCTTCAGGTGCTGCACTATTTGAAGTAGCCAAACCGAATTTGAAACTGGGAATCGGAATAGATCAAATACCTTCATCTATTCTCGATAGTGATGTACTTTCAGGAAATGATCTCGGACAATTGGCGAATATTGAGTTGTTGCCTGCGCAAGATTCGATAAATGAATTTGCTGAAATGGCAGAGATTAAAAATCTGAGATCAGTTCTTCAAAGTGATCCATCCAATGCGAAATTTGCTTTACATCTTGCAGCAAAAGAACTCATCAAAGCAAAAAAAATTGAAGATGCGTGGAAGTTGTTGTTGATGGAACACTAGTTTATTTGTTTTGTGGTTTATTAGATTTGGAGTATTTGGATTCTAGAGTTTTAAAGATTTACTGTTATTGGAAGTTTTGTGGTTTATTAGTATAGTAGTTTTTGGTCACGAGAGATTTTAGTTTTTTAGTTTATTAATATTTGGACACGAGAAACTTTAGTTATTAAATGAATAACCAAAGTGAAAGCTACCACGAAAATACAAAACAACAAAATACAAAACAACAAAACCAAGAAACCAAGAAACCAAAATTTAAACCCTGCTACCCATACCTTCTTTAGCATCGATGGCATCGCGGAGGCCGTTTCCGAGCCACGTAAAAGCAAGCACCATAATCATGATAGCCAATCCGGGGTATACTGCAAGGTAGGCTGCATCAACAATAATATACCCATAATTTTCTTTGATCATCATTCCCCACGACGGTGTTGGTGGCTGAGCTCCCATTCCAAGGAAACTTAGGCCTGCTTCTAGCAGGATGGCGGATGCAAAATTTGAGGCCGCAATTACAACAACCGGACTAAGAATATTTGGTATGATGTGGCGCAAAATTATTCTGGCATTTGAAAAGCCCAGTGCTCTGCCGGCTTCTACAAACTCCATTTCACGTATACTAAAAATTTGTCCGCGCACTACACGAGCCACTTCTACCCACATGGTTAAGCCAACGGCAATAAATACCTGAGCAAATCCTTTACCTAATGCAAGTGTGATTGCAATCACTAGTAACAAAGTGGGAATAGACCACACCACATTGATCAGCCACATGATAACATCGTCGACTTTTCCTCTAAAAAAACCTGCCAAAGAACCCAGTGCAATGCCTATGATAAGTGAAATTACAACAGCGATAAGTCCTACCGACATAGAAACTCTTGTTCCTGCAAGAATTCTGCTAAACAAATCTCTTCCAAATCGATCGGTACCAAGCACAAATTTTTTCGTTGCAATATGTTGTTCCAAAATTATTTTGGGTGCTTCACTTAATTTTATAGCTTTTAATTTTCCTTTAGAAGTATACCATTTGCCAACACCATTCTTAGTTTCAAAGTCATCGGTTCCGGATATAACTTTTAAAATATGAATTTGGACTGCATTGATTTTAATTTCCGGATCACCTGTAAATTCTATGTAATAAACAGAATCGTTTTTAATCCAGAATGTATCCAAAGGAACGATCTTCATTTTTGATGGTGTACCTGAAAATACACTTTCTATAAATGAAGGTCGCTCTATTGAATTGTTACTTGGTATTTCAAGCACCTTCATTTTACTTCCGGGAGGAAGTGTACTCATGGCAAGATTCATTTCATTGGCATGAGGTGTATTGTCGGGAATAAAAAGATAACAAAAAATGGAAATTAATGTTGCCATGCAGATGATGGCCAGTCCGATGATGGCAGGAACATTTTTTTTCAACCGTTTCCAGATGATTGCAGATGGGGAAACTGATGAATTACTCATGATAAACCATTCTTAAAAACTTCTTCCTTTCCATTTATACCCACTGTTAACTACTGACAATACTCCACCCACTACAGAGTAAAAGGGATAAATAAGTTGTGCTGGCAAAAATACAAATAATAAATTCTGCTGATCAGAAAATTTTGTTATTCGCCACAGGAAAAGAAAATCTCCACAAGTCTTAGTCATCCATAACGCACCAACCACCAACCACGACACGGTTCCGGCTACAGCCAAACAGACGAGGCTAACCAGCAAAAGATTTACAAGCAAGATGAATCCTCCTGTATATTTGATATAATTCTCGTTATAATATTTAACTTTTGAAGCCCATCGGATGCGTTGAGAGATTAAGGAAGTCAGGCTCTTAGCAGGTTTGGTTTTGATAATACTATTTGTTTGGTTGTTGAAAGCAATTGGAAAAGGATGCTGTCGAGCCAATTTCAACATTAAAAAGGTGTCATCCCCTGAAGGCTGATTGCCTCCATAAGAATAACCACCTGATTCATAAAATGCTTTTTTTAAAAATGCCAGATTGGCACCATTGCACATCAAAGGTTTTTGATTGATTACTGAAACTGCACCAACTGCAGAAAGGCTTAAAAACTCCAATGCCTGAATAGCAGAAAAAAAAGTTGGTGAAGGCGAAATAACCACCAGTCCTGTGACCATCTTTGCTCCTGTTTTCATGACAACATCTACAAAAGATTGCACCCACAATTCCGACATAATACAATCGGCATCGGTAGTTAATATCAAATCACCCTGAGCGATTTCGATGGCGCGTTCCAGGGCGTGCTTTTTTCCTGGTAAACTGGCTACATTTGCTTTTATCAACAAAACAGGAAATGCGTTTTTATTTTTATTACTGATGTATTCTTCTACACGTTTAGCAGTTTGGTCGTCAGACTGATCATCACTGATAATAATTTCGAGCAATGCTGAAGGATATTTTTGTGCCATTAGAGCATGAAGCAACGGAACAATATTATGCTCTTCATTACGGACTGCAACAATAACAGAAACTTTTAATGACTTAACTTGATTAACAGCTCTTGAATTAACCGACTCAAGCATCCATGCAAGTGTCCATTTAATTAACAAAAGCAAATATGCCAATGTCATAATAAAAGTGAAAGAAATTAAAACATCCATCCTATTATTTATAAAATCTGAAATAAAATACGGCCAGAGCTCCTAATACGGCAGGAATAATAAGATTCACAAACCATAAAAAAGAGGAAGCAGCAATTATTCCGGCAGTATTTCCTGTTAAAGGTGACAAAAAATAGAGCGCTACCGATCCTCTAACAGTCAGTTCAGATAAAGCGATACTGGGAACAACTGCCATCACCAAATATATCAATGAGGTAACCTGAAGTGTTTGTAGATAAGGTAAATTGATGCCAAAGATATTTAACACCAGGTAAAATTGAAATGTGAAAACCAGATATCGTAAGGATGAATAAAGTGTGAGTGTTAAAAGTTCAAGGAACGGATATAAGGCAAAAACTTTTGTATACAAATTAATTTTTCTCAAATTTCTGAATCGTTCACTAAGTTTTGCAAGGAGTGGCATTCTAAAATAAATAAAAACTGCAAAAAGAATTCCTGTAAATATCAGCAAAAAGTTCACTCTATACATAAAGGAATTATCGGATTCAAAATTTTCCAGGTAGGTGAGCAATCCGATTCCACCGGCAACAATGGTGATCAATAACTGGTTCATACTTCCAATGATAGAAGCAATTGCGGATTTAATTCTCACACCGCTATCAAGATGCATGACTCTACCGGCGAATTCCCCCATACGATTGGGGGTAAAAACACTGATGGTAACACCACTCAAAACAGATCTGAATCCTTTAAACCAAGATACGGGAGCGATTCGGCGCAATAAAAGCTTCCATTTTGCTGTTTCCAGCAGCCAATTCAATAACATAAGAGCCATAATTGAAATAATGGCAGTTAAGCTTGAAGGATGATTAATAGTTTGCGAGAGATTATTGACCATGTCGTCAAAATCGGGTCTTGAAATTACCTTGATATAAATAAAATAAACTGATGCCGCCACAATGACGGTTTTAAGAAAAATAAATGCAGCTTTCAAGGCCCGGTTTGAATTCTTCAACGGTTAGCAAATAGGTTAACAATGTTAGAAAAAAAAACTGTACACATCTTATCGGAGTAGTAACTTTGACTAATCATGAATCAGGCTGAAAAAATCATACTTGGAATAGATCCCGGAACCAACATTATGGGATATGGGATTATTGAAATACATGGTAAAACCATGAAATTGGTTGCCACCGGAGTTATTGATTTGAGTAAGATTGAAGATCATCACCTCAAATTAAAGAAAATTTTTGAACGTGCGGTTGGATTAATTGAAGAGTATTTACCGGATGAACTGGCTATTGAGGCTCCTTTTTTCGGAAAAAATGTACAATCGATGCTCAAATTGGGTAGGGCACAGGGGGTTGCCATTGCGGCGGCTCTTTCAAAATCGATTCCGGTAAACGAATATTCACCCCGAAAGATTAAGCAATCGATTACCGGGAATGGAAATGCCTCAAAAGAACAAGTTGCTGCAATGCTTCAAACCCTTCTTCATATGGAAACGATGCCTGTTTTTTTGGATGCTACTGATGGACTGGCAGCGGCAGTTTGTCACCATTTTCAGAATGCCTCTCCCGGCACAAGCCAAAAAGGGTATACAGGCTGGAAGGCCTTCATTACTGAAAACCCAACCAGGAAGGTATAGTTTAGATGTGAATTTCAGATTTTATACGTGCTGCTGTTTCTTCCATTACGTCGGAGGGAAGGGTCAGTTTGGGGAGTGAAAAATTGATGTCAGACATCGAGTTCAAAGGAATAAGATGAATATGAGCATGGGGGACTTCCAGTCCAATTACCGCCATTCCAACGCGTATGCAGGGCACAGCCTGTCGCAATCCGGTAGCAACTTTTTTTGCAAATAAAAGCAGGTCGGAATAATCCTTATCATCCACATCAAAAATATAATCAATTTCAATTTTGGGAATCACCAAAGTATGACCTTTGGCAAGTGGGCTGATATCGAGAAAAGCCAGAAACCGGTCATCCTCTGCGACTTTGTAAGCCGGAATTTCACCACTCACTATTTTGGAAAATATGGTAGCCATATTATCTGCTTATTTCAATAATCTCAAATTTTATTATTCCGGAAGGGACTTCAATATCTACTACTTCTCCTGGCTTCTTCCCTAGTAACCCTTTACCTATTGGAGAAGTGACAGAGATTTTACCTGATTTAAGATCTGCCTCATTTTCGGTAACCAGAGTATAAGTCATTTCCGATTTATTGGCGGTATTTCTTATTCTCACTTTAGAAAGCACCGAAACTTTAGAAGTATCTATTTTTGACTCATCAATCACACGGGCGGTGCTCATAAGGTCCTCAAGTTTTGATATCTTTAATTCCAACAGACCCTGAGCATCTTTTGCCGCATCATATTCTGCATTTTCAGATAGATCACCTTTGTCTCTTGCTTCAGCAATTTGTTTAGATATACTAGGCCGCTCAACTGTTTTTAAATGATGGAGTTCATCATGTAATTTTTTCAGGCCCTCTTCAGTAAAATAATTTACTTGTGACATGATTTTTAAAATTTAAATAATTATTTCCTAACTTAAATAAAATGAAAGAAGACCCTTGGGTAAGGGTCCTCTTTCTTATTCCACAAAGATAATACTTTAATATCAGAGCATCAATCTCACGCCAATACCGTGTGATCCGTCAAAAAATGCTGTAGAACGATATGAATAGTCCAAACCAATTTTTTTACCACCTTTTCCGAGTGGAATGTCAACAGACAAACCGGCATTGAGACCGGTAAGAGCTGTGAGTCTATCTTCTTCACTGGTCATGTCCTTCTCCATCAAATAACCTCCTCGAACCGAAAACATTTCCTTGAATGAGTACTCTGCACCTATTCCGAAATTATCGTAGGTAAAAGAATTGGACGTGAATGATGCTACAGCAGTAATTCGATGAAGTTCAGCAAGTTTGAAATCGTAACTGGCTCCAATGTTCACCAAAGAAGGAAGTTCATATTTTTCAGTTCTTGATTGATTAGTTTGCTGATAAGAGTTTCCAACCGGAGGATTTCCTCTGAAGGACAAACCGTCACCCGAGAATTTCATTGGTGTTCCTACATTTTTCAAGGAAATACCAAACTTCAGGTTATCTTTTGCTTCATTGAAACCGGTTACATACTGAATACCTGCATCGAAAGCTACACCTTGAGCTTTAACATCAGAAGAGGACTCAGAAATAACTCTTATAGTAATACCTCCATAAATAGAATTGGAGAACGATTTCGCATAGGATAATCCCAAATTGAAATACTGAGGTTTGTAAGTACCAATTCCTCCTTCAGGAAGATCGTTCGTGGTAATAAGGATATCGCCAAAGCTCATTGACATAATACCGATGGCTAAAACACCTGTTTCACCTACTTTTTGAGCAAGTCCGAAAGAGTTGATTTTCACATCAGAACCTTTCATCCAATCAGTATAACTGAAATGAACATCTGTTTTCTTGGTGAAAGCCAGTCCTGCCACGTTGTTAAACTGTGACTCAAGACCTCTCACATTGGCAATATTGATACCGCCCCACCCAGAACTTCTAGTCCATGGATTGATCAGCAGTTCAGAGGCTCCTGCTTGTCCGGCACGGTCTTCGTTACCGGCAAATGCAGCACTTCCACCGAGTATCAATGATGCGGTAAGTATGCTTGAAATTATTGGTTTTATAAGTTGCTTCATATTCTGGATTGGTTTACTGAGGTTGGTAATTGGTGAAGTGATTTTAGAAGGTATCAAGATCGATAGGTCTTATCATGCCAAACCATTTTAGCGTTCTAGTTCCAAGACCAGGAGCATCAACATGGATCAGATACATACCACTGGCAACTGGAATATTCTTTTGATTTTTCAAATCCCAGTCAATTGAAGTATCAGAATTTGTTTTCCCTGGCTCTACAATAGCTCCACTTGAATTGTCCTTCTGAACATCTCTCTTAAACTGACGAACTATGGTTCCACTCATGGTGAGAATAGTTACTTTGCAGTTAGGAGGAAGATTCGTGATTTTAATTCTGTTGTCCAACTGATTCTCTTCATATGAAGAAAATGCGTAATAAGGATTAGGAACCACGTTGATTAAATCCAGAGCAGAAGATGCAGCACTGGTGTTGTTTGTAGAATTGTCAAGATCTTCAGTTCCGAACGTATACAATGGATTAAATCCATTTGCAGGAACAGTAGAGGTAACAGTTCCGGTACCGGCGAATACTGCGTTGTTGGCTACAAAACTATCTCCAACGATATTGTAAGTTGTTCCATTATGAATTACAGGTGTAGAAGCAACATAATAGGTAGTGCCTGTATTCAAAGATGCATTATTTTTCAATACTTCTGAAGTGGCATAAGTTCTATAAGTTCTGGCAACTCTGATTTTAACGGTAACATCAGAAGGAATTCCATCAGGAAGAATCAAAGAAGCGAAATCTTGAGAAAGAACAGGTAAACTCACATACATGGCATCTTTCCAAACGTTACGTTTATCGGTGTTGTTAAGAGTATTTAAACGTTCAAAAACAAAACGACATGAATCGTACATTGGAACATCATTTGCTGGATTATCACCGTTGTGACCAAATACATAAATATAATGCATTCCTCCAAAAACCGGTTCGGCAGGGGTAACATCAGTATTAAAGCGTTTAGCAGTCGGATTCCATTTCATATCAGTTCCGTTTTCATCTCCCAAAAGGGAATTCTCACCGAATGCGATATTCAAACGTTCTCCGGTTTCAAGATTCACGGCATAACCAGGGAACCAACTCATTCCGGTAGCTCCAACAGAGTTATCAGTTTGTCCATCTTTACCAATAGAGTTTGATTTTCTTAAATCAAATGCTTTCGCACCACCAACAGTTCCTAAGCCTGTTGATCCACCGCCAATTTCAACAACAGCGGCACGGGTCCATTTGCTTTTATCTGCAGTAATGATGATATCTACAGAAGCAATACTTGTTTTAGATAATCCCTGTGGAGAAAGAGTAATCTGAGCTTCAGCGATAGTAGCCCATTTAGGACCCGGATAATCTTTGGAGGTAAGTTTAAATGGAGCCCAGGTTCCTCCTACAACATTTTCATAAATTTCATTATCATCCAATCCTGCATAAATTCCACCGGTACCTGAACGAATCCAATCTTGTGGATCAGGAACTGTTGGATCAACTCCATCGATATCAACAATAGGATTGAGCCAAACTGCGGAAGGATTTGAATACGTGATTGATGAACCTAAATATCCATTATCAATTGCACCTGCTTTACCGGGCTCAATTACTTTGTGGATATCAGCAGTTAATCCCCACTCAGGAATATCAGGATCTATATCACCGGGTAAAATTTGCTCATTTGGCAAAGAAAGATTTCTCTCAGATGGAACTACCAAACCTGTGGTGAGGTTAGTAATTGTCCAAAAAGACGTATCCCCAACACCTGCGAAACGATTTTCGTAGTTATGTGGTAGGATCAAAGAAGGATCATAAACTCGAACTTTGATTGGTCCTTGAGCATTAAAATACTCCGGTTGAGCGATTCTGTATGGAGGATTCAACAATTCGTTTTCATAATTGCTGGCAAAATTCAAGAAGCTTCCGCCGTTACCTTGCCCTTCAATTCTTTTAATTTTAGGTCCGAAACCATAATCAGATCCAAAAATCTGACCTCCGTTTTCCACTGTTTGAATATGTGGAATTGCAGAATAATTTTTGATATTGGTTCTACCGGCCAAATAAGGTTTCTTTTGACCGTCTAAAGCAGCAGGATCATTTTGATCATATTTCTTATATTCATTGTGAGCATATGCTAAAACAGTATAATAATAGCTTTTGTGATTTACCAATGCGGAACTTCCTGATGCAAACAAATCGGTAGTTACAACGAAAGTATGACTGATTCCTTTATCGGCGCCATTCACTTTTTCAATTGGAATATTTGCATTCAGATTTTGAGCGAATTCGAAATTTACAATCTGAGCAATTCCATCAGCAAAATCGCACTGGAAAAGCAAACGTGCTTTGTCAGGATTTCCAATATCTGCAGAACTGGAGGTGTTATCAGCAAGCTGATAAACTTGATAACCTTGGAATTTAAAGAATTTGAGAGAGTCAGGCACACCTACAATTGTAGGATCAGCAGCTGCATACAATTCTGTATTTTCGGTATTATAGTTCTGCATAGAGAAAATTAATCTCTTATCCAATTCTCTGATAACAAGATCCGGAGCTGTAGGGCCATCGATCAGCTTAAAGCAACTTCCAAATAAAGCCTGAGCTTTTTCGTCTGCCAAACGCATTAAATCTACTGAGGCCAGGGGACCGCCTTGTTGAGCACGAGCCCAAACAACGCCGGTAGTGATGTAGTTTACAGCTCCGGGAGTAAGAGTAAAAGTACCTGCAGATTGTAAGAATCGACGATCTTCAGGTGGGTTACCGGCAGTAAATTCTGACCATTCTCCGAGAACCGGGAAGTTAATGGGATCTGTATCTCCCGGGAACATAAAATCACAAAGAGGTGCACTTGCATTTCTTCCGTCACCACCGTAAGTAATTGGTTGATTATCGAGCCAGATTCCTTGTAAATAGTTATAGAAATCTGTAAATCCGTCGGGATTTCCTATTGGTGAGTTATTCACGTTATTATAGTAAACAAATTTCGACATGATAATTTGTTCCGGCAAAATATTGTCTGGAAAAGGAGTAACTATACCACCATCAGTAATAAATGTACAATCGGTACAACCGTCACGATCGTTATCAACACCATCTCCAATATCAGCAACGGGGCCCTGGAAAAAATCTACGCCTACTGCTGGTGGATTAATTCCGTAACCTGAACCTGTTTCATCATCAGCATCGCCGTTATAGCAATACCCTAATCCACGAGGCACGTCACAACCAACATAATCATCGGTTGCATTTCCTAAGTCAGGATCCACCCATTGACCAAAATAAGTTTCGGTAAGAGTAAGTGTTGATCTATTAATGATTTGATATTTATAGAAGGTCATGTTATTGATCTCATCATTGGTTTTGAAACCAAAAGCCTGAGCACGAATTTCAAGACCGATAGGATCAGAGTTGGTTTCAGTATGAGCATTACCAACATCATTAAACACCCACCAGATTGTTTTATCACCGAAAATATAATTGTTACATTCGGTAAGTGGTGTTCCGGGAATTACAGGATAATTTCCTGAGAAGTTATAACCCGGATAGTCGCCATCGCGGTAATCGTAAGTCCCATCATTATTTACATCAATGTATGGCGCCAGATAATTTCCTTCACCATAAGCAGGGTCTCCAGAACCAGGCCATGACTTTATATCATTGGTTGCACTCGCAGGATCGGCGATAAATTCCAGAACCTCATTTTTAGTCACTTTCCAGTGACGATCATAGGTCTGACATTTTTCAATTGGAACATTAACAGTGGTGGTGTCAATAGGACCTCCCCAAAAATCGATTCCTGTTTGGCGGTAAGTTTGAGCGGCTACTTTAATCTGGCCACCTGCATCGATTCCACCGATCCACAATGCACCAGCAAAGATGGCATGTTTATTAGAATTGATGGGAACTTCATACCTAGCATTACCCAAATCCCACCACATATCTCCTCCTACAAGAATAGTAGTCCGGATATTGTTGATATCAAGATCGGACTGAGCCGTGGTTGGGTTACAGTTTGCTGCAGCAACAGTTGCGTTTTTGTTTGAATTGCCTGTAACTCCCACATTTTCTTTGGCAACTACAGAGTATCCTATCGTTGAAAGGACAATAGCTGCAGCCATTGAAAAACTGGTGATTTTAATGCGCTTCATCATATTTTGTTATTTTGTTTTCTGTAGTTAATTAATTTATTAAAAATCGAGCTTGATTCCAATTCTTGCTCTTCTTGGTAAACTGTAATTTGAAGGATTATTTATTTTAATGTTGTATTGATCCTGAAATGCGTTTACATCAGATAATGAACCACTGCTCAGTAATTGCTGACCGATAGCAGAAGCCAGATATCCGTCATCATCAGGGTTACCGGTGTAGCGATAAACATCGATGATGTTTTGAGTATCAAACAGATTCTGAATTTGAATATAAATATTCAGGAAAGCAATTTTGCCACCTTCAGATTTACCGAATTTAAGTTTAATGTCTTTGTCAAGTCTGATATCCACTCTGTATTGCCATGGCAATCTTGAACCATTGATTTCACCATCCAGCAATCCTGAACTAACTTGCTGAAGTCCTATGTTATTTGCTTCAGTAGTCACATCACGTTGACGGCTATAAGGTAATCCTGAACCTGCTCTGACCACCAGATTTAATCCTGTATTGGCAAGAACCTGTGTAGTTTTGATCATAGGACCATTGTAGTCCTTACCATCTGCATAACGATAATCAACAGAAACAGTAATTGCATGACGTTGATCGAAATCAAGAGGTGCAATAGTTCTGAGGTTAGGTTGTCCGTTTTGTAATAACTTATCAGATGTTCTGTCACCTGATCCGGTACCATCTGCAAACTGCAATGAATAGTTAGCAGTTAACCTGACGTTGCCGGTTCTTCTCAAATCATATCCGAAATTCAATCCTTTTACTGTTCCGAAGTCGATGTTATCAAAAGTAAGGTAGCTCGTAGGATATGCGAAGTTCACTTTAGTTTGTTGAATCATATCACGAAGCTCGCGATAGAAACCGGAAAGGGTTATTGCAGAACTCTTAGATAATGTTTGTTTGAAACCAAGTTCAAAATCGGTAGTCTGCTCAGGTTTCAAATCAGGATTATTAAGCAGTGCTCCCTGAGATTCGATATAATAGTAATCCAAAGGATTATTTCTTGATCTGCTTGGCGGGCGCTGGGTTAAAACATCATAGTGAGCAAAGAACATAGCTTCATCAGAAATAGGGAAAGAGAAAGCAACACGTGGCATAACAGTAATTTGTGGCTCATAATCCCTGAAACTGTCTGAGGGCTTAAATAAGTCTGATTGAATACCACCTTGGTTCACAACGAAATCAACATCTCTCAACCAAGGGGAAACTTCTCCACCTGATAAAAGAGCCAATTGATTAGGATTGCTTACCACATTTCCATCTGCATCATACCAGTTGTCACCATCACGATAACCCGCAATCTGAGCATTTTCAGGATCACGCACATCATTAACATAAACAATGAAATCATCACCGATGTTAGATGGTCTGTCAGGTGCAACTTCTCCGGCAGTTCTTGCAGGATACAAAAGGTATTTATCTCTTAAAACTTTTTGATTGGCATCGAAACGATCAATCCTCACACCCACGTTAAATTCAAGGTCATTAATTGCAAATTTATCTTGAATAAAACCGGCCATATAGATGGGTTCAAATGAACCAATTGGGCGGGTTTTATTTCCTTTAGCATCAGTAGCCGTCCAAAAGTCATCAAAAGAAACAGAACCCGATTGCTTTTCGCCTTTATAATCAAATCCGTTATAAAGTGCCAGATTGTTTCCTGAGTTTAATATTTCATCTGCGGTGAACAGATCCATAGTAAGAATACTAGGATCAATCGCATCAATATTGATGAAATCGGTGTTACCCACATTGGAATAACCTGCTGAAGCCAGTTTTTCACGAATATTTTCAAAGAAAGTACTAAAACCATCAGAATCATAACGACGATCGTATTCTACAGTATTATCACCTACATAAATTGGATTGTCGGTATCAAGCTGTCTGTTTTTCTCATTAGCTCTCAAACGCATGATGTTCCACAAACCGATCGGATTAATTACATATTCAGCATCGGATCTTTGCTCATATTCAAAACCTGCACTAATAGCGTGGTTTTTAATATCTGCAGAAACTTGAGCAGAAACTCTGAACTGCGTACTTTGTGTATTTCTATACTGAACATAGGTATAACCAGGGCTTCTCCAGAGAGAGTAAGTATTTCTTGGCAGAGTTCCGTTTATCAATCCACCGTTAGTGGCAATTTGAGAAAGGTTTTGATAATTTAAAAGGTAATCATCTCCAACCAAATCGTAATACTGAGAGGTATACGCTTCAGTAATTGTATTCAAACCACCCGGCGAAAAGAAAACAATGGAATCGGAAGGAGGATTGTTTTGGATATTGAATATGCCTTGACCGGTAATAGGATTGAACAAGGTAAATGCAGTATCCAAATCACCTGTTACAGGATCAAAAGCAATTGCAGGATTATCATAAGTCAGACCTTGTCTTTTTACTACGTCAAATTTTCCAACATAACCATAGTTAAAGAAATTATCTTCATGGTCATCATCCTGACGGATTATTTTTTCTTTATTATAATCGACCTGAATGGAATAATAGGCATTTTTTATGACAGATGAAGAACCTTCGGTGCTTCCTTTAGAGCTACCCAATTTTTGAGTAATTCTTCCAAAAACCCTCCAGGTATCATCAATACGCTGGTTGTTATTATCAGAATTATATAAGGAGTATGAATAAATAAATTCGTTTCTATTATTGTGGTCGTAAGAACCTCCGAAAGTCAAAGTTACATTTTCTAAAGGCTGAATGTCGATTTTACCGGAAATACGATAAGCTTTAGAGTTGATGTTTTGCTTTGCTTTAATTTTTTCAAAATCATCACTGGTCAAATATTCCGTTTTATTACGGTATACATTACCACCTTGAAGCAGATTTGGTGAAAGCGGAGCTTTTTTGATTTCATCAAAAATATCATCCTTTACTTTGTACATTCCTACAGCGGATGGATCTGGATCTTTTTCTAACTGGTACTCACCTGAAACGAAGAAACCTATTACAGTACGTTCAACTTTCCCTGCAGCATCTTTTTTAGACCATATAGGACCGGAAAGGTTCGCACCTACCAGATTGTATCCATATTTATCAAACAACTCAGAGGTAACAAATTCAATTCCTCCAAAAAATTCGTTGGATGGTCCTCTTGTTGTGATGTTGATGATACCACCGGTTGCATCACCATATTGAGCAGGAACACCACCCGTTACAACAGTGATCTGTTCGATACCGGATTGTGGTATGGCAATTGATCCACGAACTTTAATACCATCTATATAATAGTCGGTAGCATCTGATCTTGAACCTCTGATATTCACATCATCACCTTCATCCTTTTGAAATACGCCGGCAGTTGTAGCAGCGACTGATTTCACATCTCTTGTTGGCGCGACTTTAATTTCCTCCTGAGTAACAGTGGTTTGTGTGGATGGATTTCCTTTGTCGATAAGTGGATTCTTATATGATGTAACCTCCACAGCAGTAATGTCTACTGCTCCTTTAGTCATCAATAAATCCTGAAAGGTGATTTTGTCTGTTGAAACGAGAACGCCGGTAACTTCGGCCCCGGTGTATCCGACGAAAGAAGATTTCAGGCTATACTTTCCGGGGACGAGGGGTTTGATCGTAAAATTCCCATCAAAGTCGGTCTGCGCTCCGCCTGCTTGACTTCCATTGATCTCCACGACAACATTTGCAAATGGCAAGGGTTCTTTTGTGGCCTTGTCCAATACCTTACCTTTAATAGCACCTGATTGGGCGAACGCCGCGTATCCGGTGACAATTAAAACAGCAGCTGTTAATAGGTAAATTTTTCTCAGCATAGGGTTAATTTTATGTTAGGTTTTTAATAAGTTATTCAATGAGGTGGGTAAATGTAGGAATAATTAAAAGTAATCTCCAAACAATATTTTATATTTTACATAAGATTGACTCCAATAAATTCACAATGCATTAGAAATTAGGCCTTTTAAGTACTTCAGATAATATTATGGCACGTCTCATATCTGTATTTCTGATCTCTTCAAGCACCAAATTCGGCGTTTCTTGGATTAAAGTTGCATCTTCGAAATGTACAATTTTGGAGGGTTGAATGTAACCGCCTTCCGGAGCAGATCTGTAAGATGTTGATTTTGAAGGGCGGGTAGCAATGGAAGCTTTACGGATTGGTTCTCTTCCTACTAGTGGCTCTTTGACTATTTTGGTTCTGAGGTGACTAGCTTTTTGTCTTTCTACAGGTTGCAGTTTCTTTGATACAGGTGATGGATTGGGAAAATTCATTGGAGGCCAATTTTCGGAAATCACTTCGGGTGCCGGCTTTCCGGGATTGCGTTCTTGTGCAGCTTTCGTGATCTTCTTATAATTATTGTAAATTACCCAAATGATGGCAACGGCAATATAGAAAACCAATTTCAAATCGTCCATGAGTACAAAACTTGTGCAGACAAATATCAGCTTTATTTTATTAATTCAGCATATAAATGTAGTTTGTGGCTTTTTAATGACATATATATTAAGAAACAGCTAATAATTACATGTTAAATGAAGTTTACCAAAGAAGACTGAGCTGATCACAGTTCTGTTAACAACTCAATAATCTGAAAATCAACGGCATGTATTTAAATACTTCAAAATGGTGAATTTATCCTATATTTGATAACCCGTGGTACGTGTGGAAAATCTATTTTTGCACTCCATTTTCTAAATCCCAGTATTAATTAAATACAGCCTGATTTGTCATGCGTCTAACTACTCTTGAAATTAAAGGCTTTAAAAGCTTCGGCGATAAAGTCACTATTCACTTTGATAAAGGTGTCACTGCTGTTGTAGGTCCTAATGGTTCCGGCAAGTCCAACGTAGTGGATGCTATCCGCTGGGTTCTGGGCGAGCAAAAAACCCGAATGCTCCGTTCCGAAAAAATGGAGAACATTATATTTAATGGAACCCGTAATCGTAAGCCGGCTAATCTTGCTGAAGTACATCTCACTTTTGAGAATAATAAAGGAATACTGCCCACAGAATACACCACTGTTTGTATCAGCCGCAGATTGTATCGCACCGGAGAAAGTGAATACTTATTAAATGGAGTCACCTGCAGATTAAAAGACATCACAGATCTTTTTCTGGATACCGGTATTGGTTCCGACAGTTATGCTATCATTGAATTAAAGATGGTGGATGAAATTTTAAATGATAAAAATAACACTATCAAATTTTTGCTTGAAGAAGCAGCGGGTATTTCCAAATATAAAATCAGAAAGAAGCAGACGTTTCATAAGTTAGAAGAAACTGATGCGGACCTGAACAGGGTAAACGATTTACTATTTGAGATTGAAAAAAGTCTTAAACAATTAGAATCACAAGCAAAAAAAACTCAGAAATTTTATCGACTTAAGGATGAGTATAAAGAAGTAAGTCTGGCTTACTCTTTATATGCTGTAAGAGAATTCAGTCAGTCAATGACAGATTTGAAAAAGAAGCAAGAATCTGTTTCGGATGAAAAATCTCAATATCATGTAGACCTTGACGTTATAGAGGCCAATATTCAAAAACTGAAATTGGAAAGTCTTGAAAAAGAGAGGTCGCTTTCAGCAATACAAAAGGAGCTAAATGAGATTGTAGTTCAGATTACCAAAGGTGAAAGCGAAAGCAGGAATCTGAAAGAAAAAATTAATTTCTTTCATGATAAACAAAAACAGCTTCGTCATCAAAATGAAACAGATGAAAACACCATCACCGAACTAAATGATAGTATCACTCAACTTTCTGGAGAGAAAACCAATGAAGAGGAATCCCTTAAAAGTCTTGAAGTACAACTTTCTGAATTGAAGAAGAATGTTGAAGATAACAAGCATCTTTATGAGGAGTCGGTTAATGAACTGAAAAATATTAATCAGCAATTGCATGAAGTGCGGCAGGAAATAAATCGTTACGAAACACAGGCAGCGGTAAGACAAGCCAGATCAAATTCTATCAATGAAGAACTGCGTAGACTTAACGATCAGATTTCAGGTAATGAAGTTAAATTATCTACTTTGGATTCTGAAATTTCAACTGCAGTTCCGGAACGAGAGCGTTTGGAAAAAGAATCAATCGCAGCAAAAAAATTACGTGAAGAAAAAGAAGTACTTTTCAGAGATATCGAAAATAAAGTTAGAACTTTAAATCAGCAATTGGCTGAAGAGAAACGCAGAAGCGATGTCAAGACCAACGAATTTGAGCTTACACGTGATCTTATGGAACGAATGGAAGGATTTCCTGAATCCATCAAATATCTCAAAGGTCCTGATTCCAAATTTCGCAAAGCACCTCTTGTTTCAGAAGTTATTATCTGTGAAGATGATTACAAAAATGCAATTGAAAATTATCTTGAACCCTTTCTTAATCACTTCATAGTTCAGTCCACCGCCGATGCATGGGATGCACTTCAAATGTTGAACAACTCTGCTAAAGGGCGAGCGCACTTTTTTGTTTTGGATAGTTTGAATTCTATGCAGGAACCGGCCATTGCGTCTATTCCGGGATGCAAACATGCACTTGCGCTTACTGATTTTGATCAAAGCTATAGTAAATTATTCAGTCATCTTTTAGGCAATGTATATATCCTGAATGATTCCGAAGATCTTAATACTATTGATCTATCTACCCTAACCGGAGGATATATTATTCTTTCGAGGAATGGTCGTTTTCTGCGTCAGCGTTACAGCATGAGTGGAGGATCGTTGGGAATGGGTGATGGGAAGCGTACCGGAAATCAGAAAAATCTTCAGAAGTTATCGGATCAGATTAAAGTTCATCTGGGAGAAATTGAAAAGTTGCAGTCACAAATTTCCACCACTGAACAACAGCAATCCGAACTCAGAAGTGCAGTTTCTGAATCATCACAAACAATCAGCCGTCTCGATAATGAATTTGCAAGAATGTCGGGACAGGTCAACACGTTAAATAACAACCGTGAATTTCTTAATTCAGCTATTCAATATACCCGCACCACTGTAAGCCAGCTTACCGAGGAACTGAATAGTTTAGCCAATCCTGAAACTCATTCTGAACACCAACAGGAATTTTCAATTGATATCCGTAAAGAAGAACTACAGAACCTGTTGGATCAGCAAAAAATCAAACAGGATCATTCTAATGAATTGCAGAAGCATGTTGGTGACATGACGAATGCCTTCAATCAAAAAAATATTCAATTTTTTCAGCAACAGAATAAGTTGCAAAATATTTCACGTGATATTAGCTTTAAAACGAATCAGGTTAATAACCTAACAAGAAGTCGCGAAGAACACATTATTGAATTGGAGGGTATCGCCACACAACTTCGTACACTGAATGAGCAATCTCATCAGGCCGATGAATTATTCAATGGGTTGAGTGTAAGAAAAACCGAAGTTGAACAAGTAGTGAGATTGCAGGAAGATGATTATTACAAATCAAAAGGAGAAATTGATAAGGAAGAAAAACTAATTTCTGAAAAGAGAAAGCAAAAAGAACATTCCGATTCTATCATTCGTGAAATTCATCATGAAATCAGTGAACTGAAATTACGGATGGCTTCATTGAAAGAAAGGTTAAACATTGAATTTAATGTTGAACTGGATGAGATAATGGATCAGGAACCTAATCCAGAATTGAATGCTGAAGAATTAAAAAACCGTTCTGAAAAACTCAAGAAACAACTTTCTGAATTCGGACCTATTAACCCAATGGCACTTGAATCGTTCAAAGAAATAAAAGAACGTTATGATTTTATTGTTAAAGAACAGAACGATCTCATGGATGCAAAGGAATCATTATTGAAAACTATTGCTGAGATCGATAATTCTGCCAGGGAAAAATTCATGGAAGCCTATGATGCCATCAGAGAAAACTTTATTCATGTATTCCGGTCGCTCTTTTCGGAAGAAGATACTTGCGATTTAATTCTGACTGATTTATCGAACCCACTCGAATCGGATGTGCAGATAATTGCTCAACCAAAAGGTAAGAAACCTTTGTCGATTCACCAGTTATCAGGAGGAGAAAAAACACTTACGGCAACAGCTTTGTTGTTCGGTATTTATTTATTAAAGCCTTCCCCATTCTGTATTTTTGATGAAGTTGACGCACCTTTGGATGACAGTAATATTGACAAGTTCAATAAAATCATTAAGAAGTTTTCGGCAGATTCGCAATTTATCATCATCACTCACAACAAAAAGACTATGTCGGCTACCGACATAATGTACGGCATTACCATGGCTGAACAAGGTGTAACGCAGGTGGTTCCTGTTGATTTGCGTGAGTATGCCTGATATTATTTGAATCCGTGAAATAAGCGGCCAAAAAATCCGGGCCGGCGTGAAACATACTGTGTTCCTTTCCGTTTGTGTTGTTTCATTCGCTTACGGGTAGCTTTGTCCTGAATTTTCACATGTTGTTTTTTGCTCTTAACCTCTGACTTTTTTGCATCCTGTTTTCTTTGCTCCTTTTTTTGCTCTACCTTTTTCTGTTTTTTAGTAGGCTTGGGATCATCTTGCGAAAGCACAAAAAGCGGAATCACTATAAATATAGTAAGCATTAATTTCCGAAAGACTCGCAGCATATTCATTAGTAAACAACCAAAATTAGTGATAAATATTGTAAGTAATGGAGTAATCTCATTGAATTCCTTTCATTTGTGGGGTAACATTTTCAAGTGAAATATTTTCATCACCCTGCTGATAAGGAAGAAATGTAAGAATCAATTGAAACATTTCATCGGTAGTTCTCATGCTTCCTCCCAGCCCGGTAATCTCGCGGGGCGGGGAGAAAGGATTATTAGGATTATTGACTGTATTATCAAAAACACCTTCGGCAAAGATCACGGAGCCTCCCGGTATTCTCATCATATTTCTAAATGTATAAAAATACTGCCACCTAAAATCCCACTCCTTAATTCTTACAAGAGGGATGGTGTCACCGGATGGAGTAATTACATAAGCGAGAAACGATTTCCCAAGCAAATGCATGTGAGGGTTGATGGTAACCAGCGAAATATCATTATAAATTATAGCTTTGGTTACAAATTTCATAATGGTATCAGGAGGAATTAATAAAGGAGGGACAATTTCCGAGATGCCCAATGTTCCCAGTTGCGTTTCCATAAAGGGCCGCTTGGGCGGAACACTATCAAAAAACAGATTCACATAAGACTGATCAGTTGCATTTTTGGGAGTTGGTCCATAATGGATGTCTCGCATCAGAATGGCACCCTTCTTTTTAATGCGGTAACCTCCTACTCCACTCGGATATATCTGAGGAGTTACACCGGGAAGATAATTGAAAACAGATGGAGTCAATAACGGATAAGTTCCATCATCATTGAGCAATTTCAGAAACCTATAACAAGAATCCAGTGTGCCAACATCTTCTCTGTTTACCACTCGTGGTCCCTCGAAAATATTTTGTTTGTCATTGATGGAGTATTGAATAATATGACCATTCACATGGTGTGAAAGCCTACGATTTCCGGGAACGAATTCCACAAATTTCAAAAATGTATCTCTTTCAAGTTCATATGGAATTTTAATCACCATAAACCGATCTTTGTTATCGCCCTGAATTAAATAAGGTTCTTCCATTTTAATAATTACATCAGGAACTCCCAATTGTGAGCCTGCAGGAAACACAGGGGCTTCGGGACCGGGGGGGCCTTCCGGGCATCCGGCATCCACCCAATCAAAAATCAATTGCTTTTCCACCTGCGTAAGATAACGCTCACCAATATAACGCTGATAGCTAGTATCGGCAGGCCAGGGAGGCATCAATCCCGATTGAGTAACTTTTAGAATAGTTTTTGCTTTTTTGCGCACATCATTAAAAGAGATCAAATCGAAAGGGCCTGCTTCACCCGGCCGGTGACATGAAGTACAATTCTTATGAATGATGGGAGCAATGTGCTCGCTAAATGTAATTTGTTTTTTATTCGATGTACAGCCATCAGCTATCACTGCTGTAAGAAGCAAAGTAAAAACAATACCAATGTTGGTATTTTTAAATTTCAAATGCGTTTTCATTATTCTATATAACATCCTATCGCTTCTGTTTTTGATGGCTCAGGAATTGCCCCGGCGATGGCTTGAGTTATGGCATTTTCAAGATACTTTTTTTCGGTAATTTGTCTTTTTTTTCCGGGTGCAAAGGCCCAGTCATCAATTGCTCCGGAATACACAACTTCACCTTTTTTACTCAATAAAAACACTTCAGGGGTAACGGTAGCTTTCAGAAGTTTGGCAAATTTTGAAGTTGGATCGAGATAAGCATTAAGATGAAAATCATATTCAATTTGAAATTCCATGATTTGATTCACAGTGTAAAAGGTACCTGGATAAATAGTGAAAAACAATACCCCCGAGTCTTTAAATCTTTCATTCAATTCTACCAATACAGTGCTGTAACTTATACATAAAGGGCATTCAGGAGACATAAATATAAAAACCTTCAGCTTTTCATCATCATTTGCCAACTTAACAGGGGCTCCTTCGATAGTTTTCAGTTCCACAGATGCAAGATCTGGCCTGTCAGCGGAGACACAACCGGCAAGCATCAAAAGGAAAATCAATCCTGTATTTCTCATCCGTCTGATAATTATTCATGCAAATTTACTTATTTTGTTCTCTGTGTGAAAAGAAAGTTGAAAACTCTGTTCTAGAGACAAGAATAATGAATACTAAACGAAAGTAGTGATTAAACTATTAGGATCTTCCAAAAACGACCCAGATAAATAATTATTTCTGATTAGAAATCATGGCAATTTATTCAATGCTTCATTTAAATTAACAAAATTATTTTTCAGTGTTTGAGAATTTTCTTTATCTGTTTTGTAGCTTATACTTATATCAGATAACATATAAATCTCCGTACTAAAAAAACCGGAACAGCCATTAAGATCGGTAAATGTTAACGAGTAAACTCCGGGATTCAAATTGGCCAGCATACTTTTATTTTCTCCATTCGACCATGAATATTTGTATGGAGCTGTTCCTCCGGTGAGTTGAATTTCGATAAATCCTGCAAGAGATTTTTCAGAACAATTAGTGATTTCTGTTTTCAAAGCAAATTCTTGAGGTGCTTCAATTACAGCAGTACTTGTTTGTGAAATTCCATTAGCATCAGTAACCTGAACAGAATATTCTCCAGCTTTCACCAGCAACAGATCCTCAGCAATACTTCCATCTGACCAGAGAAAGGTAAATGGTTCTACTCCACCTGTTATGTAAACATCAATACTTCCATCACTGGAATTAGAACAACTGGAAGAAACCGTAGTAAAAGCAAGTTGAATAGGTTCAGAAACGATATTATTTTCTTTAGAATTTACCATCAACTCATTCCCCGAAAGTGGAAAGGCATTAGCGTTTTGATCAGAGGGGACGAGATGGAAAATGATCAACAGTAATGTTATTCGGGAAAAAGTAAATAGTGATGCAATTTCAACTTTACCAAATATCATTGGAGGATTCTTTTAAGTATATCATCCAAAATACCATCAAGTTATCTATGTAACCCAAGTTATTAGGTTAATCCGGCTATATTTTTGGTGAACCCGTCCTTTGAGGAGGTTAAATTACTTTTTAAACGGATCTCGGGAGATCCAGTTCTGAGGTCCTGTGCTGCTTACCAGAGGTCTGGCAAGAGTATTAATGACTCTGTTGGCAAATCGGAAATAACAGTACAACTGGTAGGGTTTGGCTCCGACAGTACTCTTGATTTCCAACGCTGTACGACCATAGAATAATTTTGTAGCACGCGATAAAATTGCATCATTAATATAACTGTACAAAATGTTTTGATATAGGCTATACTCAGAATTATAGGCATAATCGATACCAATGTAATGCGCTTCATAATGTTGTTCATTCCATAATGCCGATGTAAATGCGATCATCTTTCCTTCCAAAAAAAATGCTTTGATGTTGTAATTGACACCAAAGTTTCTTTTAAGATTTGTAAAATAAGATGACGAGAGCCTGACGAGTTTCACAGGAGCTTTTCGGATTACCTGATCATTGAGTAAAAATAATTCTTGTTCCTTTTCAATAATATCATCTAACGATAAATTCTTAATCTCGACAGTTCCGAGTTTTGATTTTGCATTATTAGCTCTAATCCTGTATTTTGATGAAAGTGCTGCCAGGTAATCTTCAAAGCTGTTCCATTCCGGATTTACGGTGAAGATCATTTCAGGATCGGTGTTTAGTAAAAAATAATCTTTCTTTAAAATAGGAGCTGCCTGCACATTTTCATCTTCATAAAAATCTTTGGCCATAAAAGCAACCAGTCGAGCATCGGAGCCTAACGATTGTCCTATAATTTTCTTTAAAGCGGTTATGCATTGAAGAGCTTTGGCAAAGGCGTACTTGTCGGAGGCTGCTATACCATGATTTCCACTCACCAGTAAATTTCCACATACCATGAGGTAAGATGTTTTATCACCACCGGGACTAAATAGCAGATCATTAATTCTGGAAGAGAGAGAAGAAGCCAAACCACCGTATTCATCCAGATTTAGTATTCCACCTAACCCTTTGTCGGAAAGATTGACAATTTGAAAATAAAGTACAGCTTTTGAATCAGAATGATACTTAATTACAGCATATCTCGTTTGCAAACCGGGAAGTTGGCTTGCTTCAACTGTTTTCAGGTAATTCTCGCTAAGAAACAAATTATCCGGCTTCACACACGAAGCCCACTCACCGTGAGGAACATCATTGATAGAAGCGTAAATATTCACCTCGCAACCATTCGCATCAGTAAAAGTTGATTTAAAATTTTTCACAGTTTCAATTTGCAGCATTTCAATTTAACAAACTTTGCTAATGGTGTTTGAAAGTTTGTTGCCAGAGGTAAACAACAATTTATGTAATTTGTTTTTAATGTTTAGTGATCTGTCAGCATCAATTCCCTGATATACATTACAGGAGCGGAGCCATAACTCAGGAATTGTTCATGAAACTTCTTCAAATCGAAGTTGGTTCCGGATTTCGCTTTAAGTTCTTCCCGCAGATCATAGATTTCGGAATAGCCGGTAAAATAACTGCAAAGTTGTACCTGGCTGAGCTTTACACGGGTCCATTTGCCTTGTGCTTCAGCGGTTTGCTGGAAAGCGTCATCGGTAAGAAATTTGACAGCGACTTTTTCGGGCCAATTCAGAACATGTACAGAATAATCAAGAATGGTATTACACACCGAACGTAAATGCCATTTATAATACATCAACCACATTTCAGGTTCATTGTTTCCATATCCTGATTCAAGCATCATTCTTTCGGTATAAACTGCCCATCCCTCAACCATTGCACCGTTACCAAAAATACTTTTGATGAGACTGGGTGATTGATTCGAGTAAACCAACTGAGCATAGTGACCCGGAATGGCTTCATGGATATTTAATATCTGAAGAATATAATGATTGTATTCTCTCAAATAACTTTCAGCCCTTTCCGGAGTGTAACCACTTAATGGAGAAACATTATAATAAGTTTTTCCATTTACATCATATGGTCCGGGCGATGAAATAGAAGCTCCTGCGCCACTGCCTTCCATATAAGAAGGAGTTTTACGCACAACGAGAGGTTTTGAAGGATCGATATAAAGAAGATTTTTTTCGTTAACAAAAGCTACGAGTTCAGGAATTTGTTTTTCGATGGCAATCATAAACGAATCAGGATGAACATGATTCTCAGAAACTTTATCGATCACCATTTTGATCATCACTCTGTCTTCATCGGGCATAGGTGTTGCACCCATATACTTCGGCCATAGCTTGCGTGCCAGATCGGCCATCAAAGTATGAAGCTCCGTTTTCCGTTGGAGAGCCTTTTCGTAAATGTCATCGGCACTGTAACGGGATCGGATATCATAGGTAAACTTTTTGATGTATAGTTCTTTGCCAATTCTGAAGCTTCTTGAATTGTCGACATTTAATGCGGCACACATAGTTTTCAGATATTGAACATAACTGCTGATACTCTCTTTTGTCAGTTCAATTCTTTCATTCAACACCTTTTTTTCTGCAGCGGTTAAACCGGAAGCTTTTACTGAATCACGCAATTGAACAGTGAACACTTCAATAGACCCCTCATTTTGCAGGATAGCCAGTTCGGTATGCTCGATAACCGGATTTTTGATATTTGCCTTTGCAGCATCAAAGTACTGATCGGTACTTTTCAATCTTTTTGAAATTATTCTCAATCGCTCATCAAGAGTGGTGAAATTTGCATTCAGAATTTCGGCAAATTCACCTCCAATATTATACCAGGAAGGGTTCCATAAATATTCTCTGAATTCATCAATATACCACCGTTCCGTTTCTATTTGATCACGCATCATCCGGTAATCCGTTTTGGCATTTGCTGTTAATTTTGATTCATCGAATTTTTTCAGACTATCACTTAAAAAGTTCAATGTTTTACGGCAAAAATCAAAATACCTCTGATTAGGAATTGTTAATATGCTGTCGTTTTTATGATACCCTGAATAAATTGCTCTTACAGGATTCATTTTCCAGTAATTCTCAATAAAAACCTTTTTGAATTTATCGAATCGCTGGTCCTCATTAATTATTGCAAGACTTTTAGTTCCTTGGGTAAAAATTAAAATAAATACGAGGGATGCGAGTTTAATTGAAAACCACCTGTTCATGTTTTATGTTTTTAAAATGATTTTTTGCAGCTTTGTAACTATTCTTTCTGCAAAAGAAACAAATCCAAACGACATGAGAAGTATATTTTATTTAATGTTGTCCATTCTGATTCCGGTTCTGACAAGTGCCCAACCATTAAAATATCCGGCCACAGCCACAGTCAAACAAGAAGATATTTATCATGGCATAGCAATTTCTGATCCTTACAGGTGGCTTGAGGATGACCGGTCGGAGGCTACCAAAGCATGGGTGAAATCACAGAATGAAATTACATTTAAGTATCTGGAAAACATACCTTTTCGTTCAAAAATTCATTCCCGGATGAACGATTTGTGGAATTATCCCCGACTCACAGCCCCCTGGTGGTCGAACGGCTTTTATTATTATTACCGAAACACCGGTATGCAAAATCAAAATGTACTTTTTCGGAGGCAGGGACTCAAGGGCCTGGAGGAAATGGTTCTTGATCCAAATTTTATGTCTGCCGACGGTACCACATCTCTTAAATTTTATAGTGTTTCAAATAATGGAAACTATGCCGCCTATGGTATTTCGAAAGCCGGTTCCGACTGGACTGAAATAAAGGTGCTCGAGTCTAAAACCGGACGGGAAATGGCCGAAACCATAAAATGGGTCAAATTTTCGGGATTGGCGTGGTTGAAGGATGGATTTTATTACAGCAGATATGATGAAACACTGCCCGGTGAAGAATTCGCAGGCAAAAACGAATACCACAAAGTCTTTTTTCACAAAACAGGAACACCCCAATCAAATGATCTGCTCATCTTTCAGGACACTAAAACTCCTTTACGAAATTTCAATGCATCAGTAAGTAAAGATGAACAGTTTTTATTTATTTCCTCATCGAAGGCTTCATCAGGAAATGATTTAAGGGTTCGTAATTTAAACGAAAAAGATTCAACATTCAAAATAATTGCGGAGGGATTTGAGAACTCTTATTCTGTTATCGACAATGAAGGCCCTCAGATTTTCATTCTTACCAATGATAATGCTGCCTATAAAAAACTGATATCTTACGATTACAACACGGGAATTATAAAAGCAATTATCCCTGAACAAAAAGATGTTTTGCTGTCAGTGGTGCGTTCAGGAAATAAATTTATTGGTCATTACATGAAAGATGCGAGCAGTAGATTAATTATTTTTTCTGAAAATGGAACACAGGAAAAAGAAATTTCTTTTCCAACATACTGTACTGTTAGTTCACTGACAGGATCTAAAGAAAATAATGTGGTGTTTTATGCCATTTCTTCATTCACCTTTCCCGAAACTGTTTACCTATATAATAGTTCAACATATGAACAAATTGTTTACTTTACTCCTGAAATAAATTTTAAGGCACAGGATTATGAAACCAACCAGGTATTCTACAAGAGTAAAGATGGCACCAAAATTCCTATGTTCATTGTCATGAAAAAGGGAATTATACTAAATGGAAACAATCCATTACTCCTCTTCGGATATGGAGGCTTCAACATCAGTAAAACTCCCGAGTTCATCACCGAGCGACTCGTTTTTCTGGAAAATGGAGGAATATTTGTCATGGCCAACATTCGCGGAGGTGGGGAATATGGCAAAGAATGGCATGTGGCCGGGACAAAACTTCAAAAGCAAAATGTTTTCGATGATTTTATTGCTGCAGCCGAATTCCTTATTAATGAAAAATATACCAAACCATCGAAACTGGCTATAGGTGGAAGGTCAAACGGTGGACTTTTAGTGGGAGCGGTTATGACTCAAAGACCGGAACTTTTCAAAGTTGCGCTTCCTGCAGTTGGAGTAATGGATATGCTACGGTTTCACAAATTCACAATCGGTTGGGCATGGACCAACGATTTCGGTTCTAGTGATAATAAAGAACAATTTTTTGCACTCAAAGCCTACTCTCCATTGCATAATTTAAAACAAGGCATCAATTATCCTGCAACATTTGTAACCACTGCCGATCATGATGACAGGGTAGTGCCTGCTCATTCATTCAAATTTATTTCAACTCTTCAGGAAAAAGACAGTGGTGAAAATCCGGTATTGATAAGAGTGGACGTTAATGCAGGGCACGGAGCCGGTAAACCTGTTACCAAACTCATCGAGGAGCAAACTGATATCTTTTCATTTCTGATGTACAATCTGGGAATGGAATTGAAATAAAAATCAAGTACCCCCATATTTTTTCTTCAAAATTGATGTGATCTCGTATACAGCAGGACATACCGCACTATTCTTTATAACCAATTCCCAAGTCTTTCTTAATGGCAGCCTTCCCGTATGGGGATAGCTTCGGCAGGCGAAGGGTCGCTCTTCATATACACTGCAAACATTATCGGGTAATAAAAATGGACAGGGCATTGATTTTAGTACATAATCACCTTCCTCATCAAGATATAAATACTTGTCGGTAAATATTGCAGGCCGTATACCAAAATGAGCTGCTAACCTGGTAATATCACGGTCTTTGAATACCGGACTTATAGTTTTGCAACAATTGGCACATTTAAGACAATCAATGTTTTTAAATACTTCCGTATCGAGTGCCTCCACTTCCGCATCAATATCTTTCGGAGGATGTCTTTTTAGCCGCTGATAAAACTTTCGGTTTTCAGCTTCAATCTTATTCTTCTTCTTGTTTAATTCGTCCGGCTCAATCATTTCCCAAAAGAACAAAAAAACTCATAAAGAAAAATAAATTGTCGATTTTCTGTAACTTTTGTTCTAGTCAAAGCATCTTAATCAATATAACTTCAGTACGATTTAACTCCCCAATGAAAAATAATTATCCTGATTATCAATTAATTAACAATTTAAATAGTACCATGTATTGCATAGTACTATTTAATAACCATATCTTTGCATCGTCAAGTACTATATAAAACTATTATAAAAATTTAAAACAATGAAAACCCTTCCAAACTTACTCGGACTTCTCTTGGTAATTCTGTTAATGAATACCGTAAATGCAGCAAATGTTGCACCTGTTCAAAAGGAAAACAACACCGACAAAGTTGAGCGCCCAACCACTCCTTGCGGTTTTACAACCAAGCCGGGACAAATTTTAGTAGTAAATCTTCCAGAGGTAGAAATTATATCTACCCACCTAAACTCCCATATATTAAGAGGGTACATCATCAACGGTGCACTTATACCAACGGTTGATTTGCCTTCTGTAGAAATTGTTGGCAATCGTTTACCTGTCAATAAGGTCAGAACTGCTGTAATAGATGGTGAATTAATGGTGTTGGCCGAGCTTCCTTTAATTGAAATTACAGAAAATTTCCCTGCAAATAAATTACAACATGCTTCCAACTCAGGAATGCTGGTAGTTACACTTAATGAAGTACTTATTGTTGAAAGCAGTATTACAGAAACTGAATTGATTGCTAAGGAGCATGAGCACCTTCAAATTCTGGCAATTGATTTTACGAAAAATACAGATGAAAAAGAAATTTCTTCAGTGATTCTGTTCAAAACTTCTGCAACCACGCTGGAACATGTTAACTCGGAGTGGTTTTATTTAACCTTGAAAAAATGTGGAATCCACATAACAGGCGATCAAATGTATTCTATCATCAGCCAGTCACGAATTATTGCTTCAGATGCCATCAGGAATAAAATGATCCAAATGGTTAATAAATAAAACTGACATTATTTTACTACAATACCGCGCTTTGAACAAACATCTGAAATAGATTTCAAAATCACCTTTTCCAGAATGAATTCCGTTTCGAATTCCTGCCTGGACACCAATTCATTAAAATACTCCTGTCGGATTTGTGGCAGGAGCTTTTTAATTTTTATCAAAGTGTTATCTCGGTTAATTCTTTTTTGTTGAATGTTTTCAAAAAGCTGAGTAGTATTCAATTTTTTCAGACTATCATTTAAGAAAGCAGTATCGTAATTGAGTAAATCATTTGGATTTTTGATATCGGCAGCAACCAGATCCCATCTCTTTGTTTGAGTGAGAAAGCTATCAGATATTCTGTAATTCATCCTGTTTTCCAGGGCAGCCGGAACAGTTAATATTTTATTGTCGCAGGTAACAGTCCGGGAAAATTGCACTTGACCTTCAGTCGTATAAGGAACCAGTTGTTTATCAAGCTGCAATACCAAATATTGAAGAACACCCTGTTCTTCAATAGGAGGAGCGAGAGGGATTCTTCTATCTACATAAATAGATTCAAAAGTAGTTCCTGAGATAATTCCAATCTGTTGCCATCCGGCTATCTCCTTGGATTTCCGAGACTGCAGGCAATAAACAGGTATCAGAATGAATCCATCTTCTTTGAGTTCATTTACTGCTGTTCTGTAATCGCCCGAACCGGTATCCACGTTTCCATTTCCAATGAGGAAAATGATTCTTATTGTTTTAGGTGATTTTGACCAATTCAAACCTGAACCTGTCATAGTGAGCGCATTGCTCACAAATTGATCACCCTTTTCAACTTCTGGTTTTAACTTCCACAAATCGGCTACCATTCGGTCGAAGTTGGTAGTTAAGTTACTGAGTACTTTAACATAGGCAGAATTTTTCCCGAAACTGGGGCGTGAAAATCCGACAATTCCAATTCGCAATTGTTGAGCAGGTTTGTATAATTCTACATGATTTATCACGCTCCAAATGGATTCACGAAAATTATCGATCAAACCATTCGTACTTCCGCTTAAATCAAGGCAAAAGGCAATTTCAATAACAGGCTGTTCGCTTCCTGAAGATTTTTGAGCTGTAACTGAATATGGAAGGCAATCGATCAAAAAAAACACTAAAAGCATCAAAAGCCATCTTGGGAAATGTTGAAAATCAGGGTTATGTGCAATCACTTTGCTAGTTGACTTTATTATTATAAAGCCAAGATGTAAAAATAGGGAGGTTTTATTTTAAAAATCGGATGAATTCAAAATAATTTCACGTGCTAAAAGCCCCTAAAACCACCCCTTATTAAGGAATTTACCTTAAATTTGAAACCGGGTAAAAAATCAGTCCCGTTTTAAAAAATGGATCATTTTGTAGTATCAGCTAGAAAATACCGTCCGGCTACTTTTAACACTGTAGTTGGGCAGGTTTCAATAACAACCACTTTAAAAAATGCCATAAAAAGCAAACACCTTGCTCAGGCATTTTTATTTTGCGGACCAAGGGGAGTGGGTAAAACAACCTGTGCACGTATATTAGCCAAGACAATTAATTGTACAAATCTTTCAGAAGATACTGAAGGTTGTAATAGTTGTGAATCGTGTGTATCATTCAATAATGGTCAGAGTCTGAACATATTTGAACTGGATGCAGCATCCAATAACTCAGTTGATGATATGCGCAATCTGGTGGAACAGGTACGGTATCCTCCACAAACGGGAAATTACAAGATTTACATTATCGATGAAGTTCATATGTTATCGACACAGGCGTTTAATGCTTTTCTCAAAACGCTGGAAGAACCGCCGCCTTATGCAATTTTTATTTTGGCTACAACTGAAAAGCATAAAATTATTCCAACGATTCTTTCCCGTTGTCAGATTTTTGATTTTAACAGGATTACAATCGATGACATTGAAAAACATTTGCAATGGATTGCTTCGAGTGAAGGAGTCAGTGCCGAACCTGAAGCCCTTCACCTGATTGCACAAAAAGCAGATGGCGCTTTGCGCGATGCTCTTTCAATTTTTGATCAGATCGTAAGTTTTGCCGGAAACACAGTAACCTATAAACATGTTATTGAAAATTTAAATATCCTTGATTACGAATATTATTTTAAAATCACAGATCATCTTGTTATAGGAGATTTCCCTTCTGCATTGCTGTTGCTGAATGAAATCATTAACGATGGTTTTGATGTGCATCATTTCATTGGTGGGCTCAATAGCCATTTCAGGGATTTGTTGATTTGTAAGGATCCACAAACAATTCAGTTACTGGAAGTAGGTTCTAAAGCCAAAGAAAAGTACAAAGCGCAATCACAACAATGTTCAGCTGAATTGTTGTTCAGGTTGTTGGAAGTTGGAAACAAATGCGACATTGAATTTAAGTCTGCACAAAATCAACGTTTACTCACGGAACTAACGTTGCTGAAGATGTGTTCTTTCCACAAAGATGCATTTGCAGGACACTCGTCATCGGCTGCAACCCTCCCAAAAGCAGAAAAAAAAACTCCTGACGTAACCCGGGACGGAACAGTGGCGGCGGCAGCTGAGAATGCGTTTACGGCGGCGGCGACTCAGAATGCGGCGGCGGCTGATGAGGCAAAGGCAGCAGCAGCTACTGATGAGGCGAAAGCGGCAGCGGCGAATCCAGTGCCTACTATTGCCGCTGCCGCTGCTACACCTTCTGTTGCAGCTAAGCCAGCAACACGTGGCCGATCAACTACCGGCGGTACAGTTTCCATTTCCGATAAACTCAAACCGGTTAAAAATAATGAGGATGACAAAAAGCTAATTTCAACGGAAGAAAAGCTTATCGATAACTCATTTTCTGAGGATGAAATGATTGCAGCTTTAAGATCATTTGCTGAAAAAATATTAGGTGAAGGCAGACGTCAGTTTGCTGCAGCACTCAATAAGCATCAGGCTGTTTTGATCGATAATAAAATCATTGAAATTCCGGTGGATAACACTATCCAATCAACCGATATTCTGGATAACCGCACTGAATTGCTTGGCTGGATGAAAGAACATCTGGCAAACAACACCATTGAAATAAGACCAAGGGTAGTAGAGGAGCACCATTTAAAAGACACTGCTTACACCCCGGCCGAAAAATTCAGTAAAATGGTCGAAAAAAATCCTGATTTGAATCAACTCCGTTCACAATTTGATCTGGAGCTTGATTTCTGATAAAATCCCTCTCAATTTGCTATCTTTGCACCCTCAAAAAATTTGATATAATTATACAATGGAAGGACAAAAAATCACCAATATTAACGGAAAACTCAATGTTCCCGATCAACCAATTGTTCCATTTATTGAAGGCGATGGCACCGGACCGGATATCTGGGCTTCATCGGTAAGAGTTATAGACGCAGCAGTCAGGATTTCTTATAATGGAAAACGGAAAATTATTTGGAAAGAGGTTCTGGCCGGTGAGAAAGCCTTCAAAAAAACAGGGAATTGGTTGCCTGATGAAACTCTGGATGTAATTCGTGAGCATCTAATTGCTATCAAAGGACCATTAACTACTCCGGTAGGAGGTGGAATTCGCTCACTTAATGTGGCACTTCGTCAGATTCTTGACTTGTATGTGTGTTTGCGCCCTGTTCGTTGGTTCGAAGGAGTGCCTTCGCCTTTGAAACATCCTGAAAAAACAAACATGGTGATTTTTAGAGAGAACACTGAAGATATTTATTCAGGTATCGAATATATGGCAGGTACACCTGAGGTTAAAAAGGTGATTGATTTTCTTCAAAATGAAATGAAGGTGACCAATATTCGCTTTCCTGAATCCTCTTCAATTGGTATTAAACCGGTTTCAAAAGAGGGTTCTGAACGATTGATCAGAGCCGCCTTGCAATTTGCAATTCTTCACAAAAAACCTTCACTAACGTTAGTGCACAAAGGTAATATTATGAAGTTCACCGAAGGTGGATTCAAGAAGTGGGGGTATGAATTGGCCGAGCGTGAATTTGGAGCTCAAACCTATACCTGGCAGCAATATGATAAAACTGCAGAAGCTAAAGGAAAAGAGGTTGCTGAGGCAGAAATGAAAGCTGCTGCCGGTGCAGGCAAATTGATTGTTAAAGATTCTATTGCTGATGCTTTTTTGCAACAAATTCTCCTTCGCCCTGATGAATATTCAGTGATTGCTACTCTCAATCTGAATGGTGACTATATTTCTGATGCCCTGGCCGCTTGTGTGGGTGGAATTGGAATTGCTCCCGGAGCCAACATCAACTATATAACCGGTCATGCTATTTTTGAAGCAACCCATGGAACCGCCCCTAAATATGCAGGACAGGATAAAGTTAATCCCGGATCTGTTATTTTATCGGCTGCCATGATGCTGGAGCACATGGGTTGGCTCGAAGCCGCTGAACTCATTTATGCCGGTGTTCAACGATCTATTTCTCTGAAAAGGGTGACTTACGATTTTCACCGCCTCATGGAAAACGCTACTTTGTTGAAATGCAGCGAGTTCGGAGATGAAGTTATTAAAAATATGGAGCCGGTAACAGCCTAATTTTGATATTTCGATAAAATCCATTAAGTTTACTTGCTCAGAGATTTCAGATTTGGCGGTGTTTGACTTAACCTTTGCTAATTTGATAATCACCCTCTCGAAGTTTTAACGTTCATAATGTAAAGCGGACATTTATGCCTCTATTGGGAAGTATCATAAAAAAAGGAATTACTCTCCGGCAAAAAATCCGGTTTGAAAGGTACACCCCTGAACAATATCAACTAAATGTTCTACGTCAACTGTTGCGTAAGGCACAGTTCACACTTTTTGGTCAAACTTATAAATTTTCTAAAATTATTGCCAGCCCGCAGTACGTGAATAAGTTCCGTTTAACGGTTCCTGTTCATGACTACAATTCTATTTTCGCTAAATGGTGGAACAAAACACTTCATTACGAAGAGGATGTTTGCTGGCCCGGACAAGTAAAATATTTTGCCCTCAGTTCAGGAACATCAGATTCATCGAGTAAGCATATTCCTGTGACCAGGGATATGATAAAGTCGATTCAAAAAGTGAGTATCAGGCAAATTATTTCACTCGCCAAATATGATCTTCCTGAATCACTTTTTGAAAAAGGAATTTTGATGTTAGGTGGAAGTACACATCTGCATCAAAAAGGAAGTTATTTTGAGGGTGACCTCAGCGGTATTACCACCAGTAAATTACCCTTTTGGTTTCAGCATTTTTATAAACCGGGCAAAAAAATCGCCCTCGAAAGTGACTGGAATGCTAAGTTAAATGAAATCACTGAAAAGGCCCATGAGTGGGATATAGGAATTATTGTTGGAGTGCCTGCATGGGTACAACTGTTGATTGAAAAAGTAATTGACAGATATAAATTAAAGACCATTCATGACCTCTGGCCCAACCTCTCAATTTATGTCCATGGAGGTGTTTCTTTTGAACCTTATCGGAAAAGTTTTGAGAGTTTGCTTGGCAAGCCAATGATTTATATTGAAACGTATCTTGCTTCAGAGGGATTTATTGCCTTCCAAGATGATCCTGGTAACCGAAGTATGAAACTCATCATCAATAATGGAATATTTTTTGAATTTATTCCATTCAATGATTCCTCATTCAATAGTGAAGGCGAACTCATTGGCAAACCAAAAACTTTTATGGTGCATGAAGTCGAAGAGGGACAGGATTACGCAATAATGCTTACCACCAACGCTGGTGCCTGGCGTTATCTCATTGGTGATGTTATTCGTTTTACCAATAAAGATAAATGTGAAATAGTTATTGTTGGTCGAACTAAACATTACCTCAGTTTGTGTGGTGAGCATTTGTCGGTAGACAACATGAATAAAGCCATTGAAATGGTGAGCGAAGAATTAAATATCCGTATTAACGAATTCACTGTATCAGGAATACCATCGGGTAGTTTGTTTGCTCACAAATGGTATGTTGGAACCGATGACCTTGTTGATCAGCAACTGCTCACCGAAATACTTGATGAAAAATTAAAAATACTTAACGACGATTACCGGGTAGAACGGGCTTCCGCGCTCAATAATATTTTTGTGGAGGTGGTTCCTTCAGCGGTATTCCTCAACTGGATGAAAGTGCAAAATAAAGTGGGTGCACAAAACAAGTTTCCAAGAGTAATGAAAAGACCTCAATTTTCGAAATGGGAAGAGTTTGTGGATAAAGAGCGTTCAGTTTCACAAGCATAATCCACATGTGTGGAAAACACATTTTTTTTTGATATTTTTGACACTGCCTAAAGATTGATTTCTGTCGGCATTCTCAATAATTTTATATTTATGGTTGAACCGGTCATCAGTGGCATATTACTGGGAGGTCTGCTTGCTTTGCTCGTAGGACCGGTATTTTTCATGATCATCAATACCAGCATTAAAAAAGGATTTCTCCCTGCATCTATGTTGGCATTTGGTGTATTATTGAGTGACGCTTTATTTGTGATTCTCACCTATTATGGCAGCTCATTTCTTTTTTACATGAAGGAATATGATCAGGTAATTGGCATTTCCGGCGGGCTGCTCATACTTGGATTCGGAATTTTTACTTTTTTTAAAGATGCTACCATAAAAGCTGAAGCACTTGAGGTTATTGATGATTCCAAAACAAGGGCTATCGATGTAATTAAAGGATTTACTATGAATACCTTGAATCCTGCTGCCTTATTGTTTTGGCTGGGAGTTGCCGGAACAATAACAGTGAAGGGACACTACACGGGTTATAATGCGTTACTGTTTTATGGTAGTACTTTAGGAATGGTTTTTGGAACCGATTTGCTCAAAGCCTGGGTATCTACCCGGTTGAAAGGAATTATTACCGGTAAATTTCTGTTATGGATGAACCGAATTTCAGGATTGGCATTAAGCTGCTATGGAATTTATATGATTGTGAAGATTTTTACTCATCCAACTTGATTGCTATATTTGCACTTCATAAAAAGGGATGTTAGCTCAGTTGGTTTAGAGCACTGCCTCGACAAGGCAGGGGTCACTGGTTCGAGTCCAGTACGTCCCACTTGGTAGCGAGAATGAAAAATGTAAAATCTTCAATGTAAAATTTAAAGTGAAAAAAGGAATGCTTCGGCAAGCGCGGAAAACGAGAATGTAAAATGTAAAATCTTAAATGTATAATGTAAAGTGAAACCGAGAATGTAAAATACTTCGGCAAGCTCAGCACAAGTGTAAAATCTTAAATGAATAATGTAAAGTGAAAACAAGAATGCATCGGCAAGCTCAGCACAGGTGCGAAAAACGGGAATGTAAAATGTAAAATCTTCAATGTAAAATGTAAAGTAAAAACGAGAATCTAGTCGCCGCCACTTGCAGACCTGACAGGAGGCCTTTTAGTGAGGAGAATGTTATATTAAAATAACCACCTGTCAGGTCTGAATCTTAAAGGTGATAACAACGAACTTTTAATAATAAAAAAATTTAAAGTGCCAAAAACATTTACTAGCCCAGCCTTCAGGCTTGGGCGGGCGATAAACACCTGTCAGGTCTGAATCTAAATTTTTAATCCTCGAATTAAATATGCACAAAAATTTCAAAGGATGCCAAAAACATTTTCTAGCCCAGACTTCAGGCTTGGGCTGGCTAATAACCACCTGTCAGGTCTGAAACCACTTCAATAATTTTCGAGCCACTACTTCATTTTTATATTTTTACAAAGTGATTGTATTTTATCCTTTTCAAGATGTTTTCGGGAATGTAAAATGTAAAATCTTCAATGTAGAATTAAGAATTTAATGAGAGCATGTCTGTTGCTGCAATCGGTGATATAATTCACCTCACCTCCGCACCCTTTTCAACTTTTCGATCCAGTTTAAACTGTTGCATTGTTTTCATTTTAAAAACTAAAAAAACATCTTTGCTTCCCGGTGATGTCATAAAAGTTTGTTCACCGTAATTTACCTTCCCTTTACCATTTTTCCAGTCGCGAGCCATTAAGGTATAATAACCATCCCTGTTACTAACACTTCCAAAAACGAGATATTTACTCCCATCCTGATTGAAGCTTACCGTAATTCTGTTTCCATCAACTACTTCTTTTATCACGCAAGGTGTGCCGGCCCTAATAATCACCTCTTCTACTTTCGCATCCTTCACAACAGTGAGCTCACCTTTTTCAGTTTCTTTTATATCCTGATTTTCGCCTCTTATCAGAACCAATGTGTTACTGGTATAAAACTGAATAGACTTTAATTCTTCCATATTCAGCTTGTTTTGATCCCTAAGTTGTTGAGTAAAAGGAACTCTTGAAGAGGCACAACTCATCATAAACAAGGGAAAGATCCCTGTGATAAGATAAATTCTAAGGTTTCTCATAAGGTAGTAAGTGTCTGGACAGCCCTTTCCAATAATTGTTCCAAAAAGTTCACGTCCGGCCAATTCATGTGCCAAGAACCTTGAATTCTGAAAATCCTTTACCTTCCTTGCACTTTTCGGCAAGTATTCAAAAGGTAATTTCATGATGAAATCAATAATCTAATTATATTTGTAGTATGAAAAAAGCAACTGTACTCAATGCTTTGAATGAACTTCCAAAGGAATTCAAATTAGACGACTTCCTGGAGCGACTTCTGGTAATTGAAAAAATAGATGAGGGTCTTCAAGACATCAAAGAGGGAAAAACAGTTCCTCATGAGAAAGTTAAAAAGATGATCGCTAAATGGCAAAAATAATTTGGACGAATAAATCCATTAAGGATTTTAAAATAATACATGAATATATTTCTAATGATTCTAAATTATACGCTTCCCGTTTTATCAACAGAGTTAGTTATTAGGGTTGATGAATTATTCGAATTTCCGGAATCAGGTAGAGTTGTTCCTGAAAAAGAAGATCCTGCAATTCGTGAACTGATAGAAGGTCACTATAGAATTTTCTACAGACTTCAAAAGAATAGTGCCACAATTCTCCGAATCCATCATTCATCAAAGAGTTTAAAATAAAATTGCAAATTACTGTCGACCTTTTGTAAAACGGCAAAACTATAGATGCATTTATCATTAATTAAATTCTTGACTATTGAGATCAATTTATAGATTTTTATTCTGGATCACAGGTTGGAAAACCCGTGGAGCGGTACCGACAACTTTAAAACAATATGTAATGATAATAGCACCACATACCAGCAATTGGGATTTTTTTGTTGGCATTGCTTCCAGAAGCATATTGAAACTGGAGACCAAATACGCCGCAAAAAAAGAACTTTTCCGTTTTCCTTTTGGAGGATTGTTTAAAGCTCTGGGCGGCTTCCCGGTAGACCGTTCAAAAAACAACAATTTTGTGGACGCTGTGGCTGACCTTTATAAGGTGCATCCTGTTTTTTCGATAGCTATTACCCCGGAAGGTACAAGAAGTTATGTTCCCGTTTGGAAAACAGGCTTCTATTATATTGCTCAAAAAGCCGGAATTCCGGTTGTGATGGTTGGTTTTAACTATGCAAAAAAAGAAGTAGCAGTGGAAGCTCCCTATTATTTGACCGGAAACATGGAACAGGATATTGAATTCATGAAAAATCATTACCGGAAAATCCCTGGAAAAAATCCTGAAAATGGAGTCCGTTAATCAGTTTTGAAGAACGAATCCTGAAAATTGACCATGTACACTTTGTCTGTGGCCCTGGTTAAAGCAGTATAAAGCCATCTTAAATAACCAGTGTCGATCATTTCTTCGGTAAGGTAACCCTGATCCACAAATACATGTTTCCACTGACCACCTTGTGCTTTATGGCATGTTACGGCGTAACCGAATTTTATCTGAAGTGCTTGATAATAAGGATCTTTGGTTATGAGAGCTAACTTCGCTGTCTTGCTGGTTGCATCAGGATAAGATTCCGAGACTTTTTTAAACAGGTCGGCACTCTGATCTTTGGTGAGGGCAGGTGCTTCGGTATAGAGACAATCCAGAATAACTTTTACTTCAAAAGCAGGCTCATCGGGGTAATCGATCATGATTACTGATAAGTCGGCAAAACGAAAGCCGAAACGCTCTTCAAAACTTTGTACTCGTGTAATTTTAAGGGTATCGCCATTAGCAATAAAGCCGGCATCCGATTTTTCGCCCAGCCAGAAATAATTATTCTTCACACACATCAGGTAATCACCGGCACATATTTCATCTTCGAAATACATTCCACTGTACCGGATTTGACGGTTATAATTATTTGCTGAACGATTAGAACGGCAAACTACAATCACCTCTTCAGGTCCCAGCGCACTATAATCTGCTGACAATTTATCGCCCAAATCAGCGCCGGGAACCCTTTCAAAGTCATTAAATCCTCCTTTAAAAAGAATCTCCTTCCCTCCTTCTCTGATTTGATTTCTCAAATCGGTGGCATTCACCAATATTCCTGAATCTTTAATCTGCCGGACTACTTCGGTAAGTTCAAAATGGCCTGCCCGGAGTCCATAATTTCTGGTAAGATTCCGAATATCCAAAGCAGGACTTTCGATTTGCCCTACCGGTGGTAATTGTGCGTTATCGCCAACCAGCAACAATCTGCAGTTTTCCCCTGAAGCAACAAAATCAATCAAATCCTGCAAAAGATTGTGCCCACCAAAGAAATTTTCGGTCAATCCACCTTTATCAGAAATCATAGACGCCTCATCCACAATAAATAAGGTGTTACTGTATTGATTGGGAGCCAACGAATAACTGATTCTATTACCATCGCCACGTTTGGGACGATAGATTTTGCGATGAATCGTGAAGGCATTTTTTTTAGAATAAGTTGCCATCACTTTAGCTGCTCTTCCAGTGGGTGCCATTAGGACGGTTTTGACTCCGGATTTGGGCAATGTTTTAACTAACACACTGATTATAGTTGTTTTACCTGTGCCGGCATAGCCTTTGAGTAAATAAGTATCGCCGGTGGTACTTTTAATAATAAAGTTTGCAATACGTTTGAGGGCCTCCTCCTGACCGGGAGTTGGCACATGTGGAAAGGCGGCTAAAAAGGCCGGTAGAAGGCGGGAAAATTCAGTATTCATAATTTGGGTGTCAAATTAACGTTAAAAAAGAAGTTGGCGAATGCCGAATACCAATTTTTTCATAAAAAATTGTAGCTTTGCCCTTTATATCAAAATCATAAACCCGGGGTATGAAAATTATAAAGATTGTATTAACAGTTGTAATCGTTGTTTTGAGCTATTTGATTTTCAGAAGCATCAATGAACCGATCAAATTCAATAAAGAGAGGAAACACCGTTACGATTTCGTTATTCAACGATTGAAAGATATCAGAACAGCTCAGATGGCTTACAAATCAGTGAATGGTGTCTATTCACCTAATTTTGATTCACTTATCGGATTTGTGAAAAACGGTCAGTTTCCGTTGATTAAACAAATTGGAAACGTTGAAGATTCCATGGCTGTTATCGTAAGAGATACCATTTTAGTTTCTGTAAAAGATTCATTGTTCCCTGGAAATTATCCTGTTGACTCCTTGCCTTTTGTTCCATTTGGTAATGGTGCGAAATTTAAAATGCAGGCAGGTGAAATCGAAAAAGGAAAAGTTAAAGTGAAGGTTTTCGAAGTAGAAGACACTGCTCCTTTCGACAAAAAACAAGTTCTCAAAGTAGGTTCCATGACTGAGCCCTCTAATGCCGGTAACTGGGAATAAAATACTCCAAAAACAAAATCTGATTGACGAATCTTTCCGAAGCGATCGCCCGGAGAGGTACGACTTGTTTATCTATTCCAATGAGGATGAGATTTCAGTTGCGGCTATTGAAAGGGATCACAAAAAATTTGTAGGTCTTGAATCATATGAAATGCAAGTGCCTGAAAACCCGGAAGAGTACTCTGAATTGCTCGAAGAAATTTCTAATCAATCATCACTTTTAAAACCTGTTAGTTTCCGAAGAGTTATAATATGTTCCGGATTCAACTGTTCCACTTTTATACCCAATCCCCTTTATGATCCATCTACGGCTGAAGATCATTTGCGTTTCTCTCAGAATTATAACCACAAAGATGAATTGATGACCGATTCGTTGAAGCAGGTTGAAGCGAGAAATGTTTTTGCTGTTCCTTCTGCAGTTTATGCCTCTCTTTCGAGATGGTATCCGGGAGCCGAATTTCACCACACCACGACTGCCTTAACCGATTATCTCCTCTCGGTGCATAAAAATTCAGAAGAGGAAATGATGACCGTGATGGTTCATCCCCGTTACATTGAAGTTATAGTTACCAAAGGAAAAGAGTTTTTGTTGAGTAACAATTATAATTATGAATCACCTGAAGAGCTGGTGTATTACATTTTATTTGTGTGCGAACAACTTCATCTGAATCCTGAAACTATAGAATTAAAATTTGCAGGCACCATTTCACTAGCGGATTCCGCCTTTATGCTTTCTCGAAAATACATCAGAAATACTGAAATGGTAACAAGGCCTGAAAATTATTCATACAGCTTTTTGTTTAATACACTCCCTTCTCAGTTTCATTACAATCTTTTCTGCCAGCTGATTTGCGCATCATAAGCGGTAAATATAAAGGAAGGTCCATAAATCCACCGGGAAATTTGCCGGTGAGGCCTACCACCGATTTCGCTAAAACCGGATTGTTCAATATTCTTGAAAACAGAATTAACCTGGAAAATACCGTGTGCCTCGATTTATTTTCGGGAACCGGAAGCATCAGTTTGGAACTCATTTCTAGAGGCAGCAAACAAGTTACTTCTGTGGATCTTGATTTTGGATGTATTCAATTTCAGAAAGAATGCACTAAACTTTTGGGGATAACCAATCTTCATCCGATTCGTTCGGATGTGCTTCGATATATGAAATCAAACCAGACTCAATATGATCTCATTTTTGCAGATCCACCCTTCGGCTTCGCTCAGGACAGGCCCGTCGGCTTCGCTCAGGACAGGCCCGTCGGCTTCGCTCAGGACAGGCCCGTCGGCGGGGCTCAGGGTAGCAAAGACATCCGTAAAGAGCTTCACGATATTATTTTTAACAGGCAGTTGCTGTCGCAAGATGGTATACTAATACTGGAACACAGTTCAAGAGAAAAGTATGAGGATCTCCCGGGATTCAATTTCAGCAGGGATTATGGAAATGTTACTTTCAGTTTTTTCTTTAATTTAGAGCCATCTTCCAAATAACACCATCCCTATGATGCGCACCGCTGTATTCCCAGGCTCTTTTGACCCACTTACCTTGGGCCATGTTGATATCATTAAAAGAGGACTCCGAATTTTCGATAGAATTATTATCGGAATCGGAAATAATGGTGAAAAAAAATACATGTTTCCATTAGAGATGCGCGAGAAATGGATCAAAAAAACTTTTGAAGATGAATCACGGATTGAGGTGAAATCGTATCAGGGTTTAACGGTGGAATTTTGCACAAAAATGAAAGCAAATTACATTTTGAGAGGATTGAGAAATGCCGCTGATTTTGAATTCGAGAAAGCAATTGCTCACATGAATTCAGCTCTGATGCCTGAAATTGAAACGCTATTTGTGTTGTCGGATCTGCGTTATGGTGCGCTCTCGTCGTCGATTGTAAGAGACATTCTTCGCAACGGAGGCAATGCTGATCAGTTTTTACCTGAGGCAATTAAAAATAAAAAATAATTTCTAAAATTATTGCGGCATTTTTCCGCCATTGAGAAAATAGGCGGCGAGACCACTTACCGGCTTCTGAATAATATTACCAATTAGAATATTTTTTTCGGCTGCAACTCGTTCAAGAACTTCACGAAAGTGCCAAGCAATAGAACCAACAAAATGCACACGCACTTTTTTGCTTTCAGAATAACTTAACACATTCGTTTTAAAAAAATCCTCCATTCCGAGATACACCATATCCTGAATAAATGGGTGTTCTTTATTGTCGGATAAAAATTTTGCAAACGAAGCGAGATATACATTGGGATCCGGGTCTTTATACACCTTTTTAATGATTGTTTCCTTATCCAGTTTGTATGTATCGGCAAAAGTTTTTTCTAATTCCTGAGGAAGAATTTTATATAAAAACCAGGCAAGTAATTTTTTTCCATAGTAACTACCGCTACCCTCATCTCCTATCACATATCCTAATCCATGCCGGGTGTCGGAAATATTTTTACCATCGAAATAACAGATATTAGAACCTGTTCCCAATATGCACGCCATGCCGGGCTTTCCCTCACAAACTGCCAATGCCGACCCTAACATATCATGATCGACTATAACATTAGCATTAGAAAAAAAATCTTTGAGTCCCACCTCAATAATTTTATTTCTTTCTGCGCTTGAACAACCGGCACCAAAAAAGAAAACTTCAGAAACGCTGTTCTTAATTTCTGTTAAACCCTTATTGGATTCCAATTCAGAAATAATAAAATTTCTATCATGAAAAAACGGATTAAATCCTTTGGTATGAAATTCATTAATTACTTTTCCATTTTCACCGGCTATCCAATCTGCTTTGGTGGAACCACTGTCTGCAACTAAAATCATAAATTTATTTATTTACTATATAGCTAAAATTTTTGAATAACGCAACATCTCACGATCCAGGGGTGCATGTTGTTTGGTGGCCTTACTGAATTCTGTAAATGAAATTTTATTATTAAATATTCCTGCCATCTTACCATGTTCACCTTTTAGAAGCGCTTCGGTTGCTGCCACTCCAAGTTTACTTCCTAAAATACGATCAAAGGCTGAAGGACTTCCACCTCTTTGTACGTGGCCGAGGATGGTCACTCGCGTGTCGAAAGAATCATCCAAAGCTTTAACTTGTCGGGCAATTTCTGTGGCACCACCGGCATCATCCCCTTCACAAACAATAACAATGCTCGAAGTTTTGAGGTTTTGCTCACCTTTACGGAGGAGTGCCAATAGACTTTCAACATTTGTTTTTTCTTCAGGTAAAAGAATTGCCTCAGCACCACCCGCCATACCTGCCCAAAGCGCAATGTAACCTGCATCGCGACCCATTACCTCAATAAAAAACAAACGGTCATGAGAGGCTGCGGTATCCCTTATTTTATCGATGGCATCAACGGCGGTATTCACAGCAGTATCAAAACCAAGAGTGAAATCGGTGCCAAACAAATCGTTGTCGATGGTTCCCGGAATTCCCATGAAAGGTATGCCATATTCTTCTGAAAAAATGGTTGCTCCCCTAAAAGTTCCATCACCACCAATAGCCACTAAACCTTCGATTCCTTGCTTTGAAATAACATCAAAAGCAGCTTTTCTTCCTTCTTTGCTCATAAAATCGTTGCTTCTGGCAGATTTTAGAATGGTGCCGCCACGATGAATGATATTGCTGACTGAACGTGCGTTCATTGAAATAAAATCACCTTCAATCATACCCTGAAAACCTCGCATCAAGCCGGTGATTTTGGCCCCATGAAAAATTCCGGTACGAACTACTGCGCGCACACAAGCATTCATTCCGGGACTATCGCCTCCGGAGGTAAATACACCAATATGTTTGAGTTTGAGAATCATATAAAAATTTTAAAACCGGAGACTAAAATAGTGATTTCTGATTAAATGTGAATAACAAACCAAAATGATAGCTCATTACATTGTATATCAACACATAACAAACACCAAAAAAGTGTTATAAACTTGAAGTGATCGAAATACATATTGAGTTCAATTATGAATAAGTTTGCTAAACAGAATAAAATTCACAATTATATAACTCATCATTAAAACCAATTCAAATGAAAAAAGCAGGATTACTTCTAAGGATAGGGTTTGTGGCCATGGCTGCAACTATCTTTAGTACAACGGCATTTGCGCAAGACGCGGCCAAAAAAGCGGGACGAAAAGACGTTCCGGCAAAAACCACTCCGCCGGTTGTGAAAGCACAGGTTGTGAGTCACGGAAAACAAAGTGCTGCTAAGCCAACAGGTGTGGTGAAAGCAACACTGGATCCGAAATATGCCACTCAAAAAAGAGGTGCCGTGGTATCTACTACACAAGGAAACGGAGCTAGAGGTTGCAGCCCTAAAAACAATGTGAAAGCTTATTCAATCACGAGGGCCAATTTCAACAATTTACCAAAAGACAGACAACAGTTTGTACTTGGTAATTTGGACAAATATTCAATTGTTGATTAATTTTTACACAACTAAAAAACTGATGAAAATGAATAAAATTTATAAAAAAATATATACGCTTGCAGCCGGTTTGTTAATCGCCGGTAGCTTGCAAGCTCAGGTTGAACTGGTAACTGACGGAAGTTTCGAGGCTGCACCTGGAGCTGGAACCTGGATAGAAGCTTCTACTAATTTCGGAACTCCATTATGCGACCTTACGGGTTGTGGAAATGGAACAGGAACTGGACCACGCACAGGTAACTGGTGGGCTTGGTTTGGCGGTATTCCAAACACCACTGAAACAGCTAGTGTTGAGCAGTCGTTTGTGATCCCTTCGGGTGGTACAGTTACTCTTACATTCTGGCTCGAACAGATTGTGTGTGACAGTCCTCAGGATTTCCTTGAAGTATCGATCGATGGTAACATCGTATTCACTACCGATGGTGCAAGTGCACTTTGTGGAGTATTAGGTTACTCTCAACAAACAGTTGATATTTCTGCTTATGCGGATGGAAACAGCCATACAATGACCTTCAACTCAACTACTTTCTCTGCAAATGGAGCCAGTACCAATTTCTTTGTAGACGATATTTCAGTTCTTACTGCCGGTGGCGGTGGTTGTCCCGATATTATTGCCGATGGAACTCTTGAATTGGGACCGGGTGGTGGAGCATGGACAGAAGCTTCTACCAACTTCGGCACTCCTCTTTGCAGTGTTGCTCTTTGCGGAACCGGAAACGGAACCGGACCTGCAGCCGGCACTTTTTGGGCTTGGTTTGGTGGATTTACCGGTGGCACTGAAACTTCCAGCCTTGCTCAATCTCTTGTATTTCCATTAGGAGATTCAATTACTCTTGAATTTTCTCTTGAGCAATTTGCGTGTGATGGTCCTCAGGATTTTCTGGAAATTACTGTTGATGGCAATCAGGTATTTTTAAGTGATGGATCTAGCCCGCTGTGTGGTGTTTTAGGCTATTCCAATCAAACCATAGATTTATCATTATATGCTGATGGAAATTCTCATACCATTTCTTTCAACTCCACAACATTCTCTGCCAATGGAGATGTAACTAACTTCTTTGTTGATGATATCAAACTCTTCAGTTGTTCAGATGGAGCTCCCGGAGCTTCTTGTACCGACACTGCTGATTTTGCAGGTGTAAATATTGCTATCCCTGATGGTGATCCAATTGGTGTTACAAATTCTCAAGTGGTATCAGGAATTACAGGAACTACCTTAGGTGGTGATGTAGAACTTTCTGCTGTTTGTTTCAAAATTGATCATACATGGGTTGGTGATCTTAAAGTTACTTTGGTTTCCCCAAATGGAGCTCAGGTAGTTGTGTTGGATCAGCCCGGTGTGCCTGCATCTGGTTTTGGTTGTGATGGCGATAATCTGGAAGTTTGTATTGAAACAGGAACCGGCAATGATACCGAAAATATCTGCAACAACTTACCTGCAATCTCCGGAACTTTCACTGCAGCAAATGGCGGTGATTTGGAAGCCATCAACAACTTTGGTGGATCGCCAAACGGAACATGGCAGTTAATTGTTTCTGATGCCGCTTTACCTGATCCGGGTACCTTAGTAGATTGGTCATTGATTTTTGATAATGGCCCTGTTGCAAGTTGGACTCCACCCGACACATTGTGCGGAAACTCTCCTGTAGTAAATCTTGATCCACTTGTAACTGGTACATTAGGTGGAACATGGAGTGGTACGGGCGTGACCGGAAACACATTTGATCCAACAGGTTTATCCGGTCTTTTCCCTGTTACATATTCAGTTTCTGATATTACTAGTGGTTGTTCTGACAGCGAAACCAATTCTATTTTGGTTGAAGCTGCTCCGGTTGCATCATTTACTGCAACTCCTGTTTCTTTAACGGTGAACTTTACCAGTACTTCAACAGCAGCAGCGTCGTACCTGTGGGATTTTGGTGATAGCGGAACAAGCACTGCTCAGAACCCTGATCATACTTATGCAACTGCCGGTACTTACACAGTTACTCTTACAGTAACTAATGCATGTGGAACTGATACAGCTTCACAAACTATCACTGTACAAGGCTGTCCAGATGTAATTGTAGATGGAAGTTTTGAAAATGGAATTGGTTCAGGTTCATGGACTGAAGCCTCTACTAATTTTGGAACACCACTTTGCGATTTGGCCGGTTGTGGTAACGGAACCGGTACCGGACCAAGAACAGGTGCCATCTGGTCATGGTTTGGTGGTATTGCAGCTTTTGAAGAAGCAACCCTTTCTCAAACTGTAACTATCGCAAACAACAGTACAGCAACATTAACATTCTGGCTGGAGCAAATTATTTGTGACAGCCCCTCTGATTTTCTAAAGATAGCTGTTGATGCTGATACCGTTTATACTTCTGATGGAGCTAGTCCGTTATGCGGAACATTAGGTTATTCATTACAAAGTGTAAACTTGGATGCTTATGCAGATGGTAACACTCACACCATTACTTTTATTTCAAAAACCTATGCTATCAATGGTGCCGGGTCTAACTTCTTTGTTGATGATATCGCATTGAATGTTTGTACTTCTATTGGTATGGAAGAAGTGAATCTTGAAAAACATGTTTCTATCATGCCTGTTCCTGCACGTGATTTCTTCGACATCCGTTTCAGCGATATCGTAACTCAAAATGTTTCTATTGAAGTTACTGATGTTGTTGGAAAAAGCGTTATGAATAAAACACTTCAAAGTGTGAATGATGATCAATCCGAAAGAGTTGATATTTCATCTTGGAGCAAAGGTGTTTATATGGTTAAAATAACTGCTGCAGGAAATTCAATTATGAGAAAAATTGTTGTTCAGTAATCAACAACTTTTAAAAACAGAAAAGGGGGCTTCGGTCCCCTTTTTTGTTTTTTAACGAATCATTTTTTATAATTTAGTGGTTGTGAAAAAAATGAAAGTTAAAAACGAAACGGATTCCTTTTTCAGTCAGGTTTATGAAGTGGTTCGGTTAATTCCTAAAGGCCGGGTTACAAGTTATGGTGCGATCGCCAAATATCTGGGAACTTCAGGTTCCTCCCGAATGGTAGGATGGGCGATGAATGGTTCTCATCGACAAAAAAAGAGGGTTCCCGCTCAAAGAGTAGTTAATCGCAATGGGTTACTTACCGGAAAACATCATTTTGGCAGTCCCGATTTAATGAGGCAACTATTGGAAAATGAAGGAGTAACGGTCGAAAATGACCGTGTTGTAGAGTTTAAGAAATTGTTCTGGGATCCTACTGCAGAGTTGTTACGATAGTGTTTGTTTATCTTTGCAATCGTTAAACTAATTACCTTTTAAATCCTTTCCTTTTAAGAGCCCATTTCTAATATGAGTATTACCAATCAACAAGTTCTCGACGCCTTAAGTAATGTAGAAGAACCGGATCTGAAAAAAGATCTTGTTACTCTTAATATGATCCGAGATGTGCAGGTGGATGGGAAAAAAGTTTCCTTCACTGTTGTACTAACTACACCGGCCTGTCCGCTCAAAGCTCTTATTGAAAGAGCCTGTATAAATGCAATTATTCACTTTGTGGATGCCGATGCTCAGGTGACGGTTAATATGACTTCAGATGTCACTTCCCGGAGAGGTCTCGAAAATCCACTCTTACCCGGGGTAAAAAACATCATCGCAGTGGCTTCCGGTAAAGGCGGAGTAGGAAAATCAACTGTGGCGGTTAACATTGCGGTGGCATTGGCACAAACCGGAGCGAAAGTTGGGCTTATTGATGCCGACATCTACGGACCATCGTTACCAATAATGTTTGGAGTTGAAGGCGAAAGGCTTTTTGTGAACGAAGTGGATGGAAAAAATTACATGGTTCCCATCGAAAAATTCGGAGTAAAAATGCTATCTATTGGATTCATGGTAGATCCGTCTCAGGCAATTGTGTGGCGTGGACCAATGGCTTCGAAAGCATTAAAGCAACTTTTCTCAGATGCCGAATGGGGTGAATTGGATTATCTATTAATTGATTTACCACCCGGAACAGGCGACATACACCTCACTCTTGTTTCTGCAGTTCCTGTTACAGGAGCCATTATAGTTTCTACTCCTCAGAAAGTGGCTTTGGCTGATGCAAAAAAAGGAATTGCTATGTTTCAGATGGATTCCATTAAAGTTCCGGTTTTAGGTTTAATAGAAAATATGGCCTGGTTTACTCCTGCTGAGTTGCCCTCTAATAAATATTACATTTTTGGTAAAGATGGATGTAAAAATCTTGCTGAAGAACTTCATGTTCCTTTTCTTGGACAAATCCCACTTGTTCAAAGTATTTGTGATGGAGGTGATAAAGGAATGCCAATTGTGCTGGAGGAAAACTCCCCTGCAGCCGTTGCTTTCCTTTCTGCAGCCGGAAACCTTGCACAACAGGTGGCAATTCGCAATGCAACTATGGAGCCTACCAAACCGGTTCAGACTATGGGATACTAATTTTTTGTAAATTTGCACCATGTCACATAACGATCCAAAACTAATTGCCAGAATTGAAAATACACTGGATTCACTCAGGCCTTATTTAGAAGCTGATAGTGGAAACGTTTCATTAGTTGAAGTAACAGAAGACATGATTGTGCGTTTGCAACTTTTGGGTGCCTGCAGCTCTTGTTCTATGAGCATGATGACACTCAAAGCCGGAATTGAACAGTCTCTTTTGAAAGCTATTCCTGAGTTGAAGGGTGTGGAAGCTGTCAATCAACCAATATTATAAAAAA
>Ga0105046_10000312_pt1 | contig 65525 bp, 47 predicted proteins | sample MAT03_FD_78385 | JGI IMG/M metagenome (GOLD analysis project Ga0105046, IMG submission 78385) | Freshwater microbial communities from Lake Fryxell liftoff mats and glacier meltwater in Antarctica - MAT-03 (megahit assembly) | ecosystem: Environmental > Aquatic > Freshwater > Ice > Liftoff...
ACGCCGACGGCCGTCCCCACGTCCACGCCGTCCCCTAGCCCTACTCCTACTCCGATTCCGACCCCCACCGCGTCCCCCACGCCCAGCCCCACCCCCACGGTTGTCCCGTCGCCCACGCCTTCTCCCGCCCCAACCCCCACGCCGACCGTGCGGCCCACTCCGACGGCGGCGCCGGTTCCGACCGTAGTGCCGACGCCCGTACCGACGGCGGCTCCCCTCCCGACGCCTGCGGCAAGCCCGGTCCCGACGTCGCGTCCCACCGCGACCCCCACCGCAGTTCCCACCCCGACTCCGACCGCCGCTCCCTCGCCGACGCCGACTCCGACCTCTCCTCCCTCGGGCACCCCAACGCCCACTCCGCCTGTATCGGGTCTGAGCACGATCAATATCCAGGCGGCAACTACCACCGTAAGCACCGCGGGCGGCGTCCCCGCGACGTTCACCTTTAGCCGCACCGGCTCGACCTCGGTCATCCTGACGGTCAATTTTACCGCGCAAGGTACCGCCGTCGCCGGCGTCGACTACGTCACGCCGCCCCCCTTCGTGGTTTTCCCGGTGGGAGCGGCCACCGCCACCGTAGATATCGCGCCGATCGGAATCATCGAACGGACCGTGCCGACCAAGACGATCGTCCTCGCCTTGTCTCCAAGCTCCGGATACGATCTGGGCGCTTCCAACGCGGCGACCGTAACGCTCTTGCTGGAACCCGGGACGCTCTACATCTCCAGCCTGCGCGTGCCGGAAACCGCCAGCGGATCCAACGCCTCCGGTTCCGCCAGCATCCAGATGAGTTCCGACGGCACCTTCGCGACGGTGAACGTGAATTTCTTCGGACTCGCCTCCGCCCAGACGGTCGCCTATCTTCGATTGGGCGACAAAAACCAGGTGGGTACGGATCTGGTGCGCCTTCCGATCGGGCAGGTGAACGCGCTCCGCTGGAATCTTCGAGCGACAAGCAGCGTGAGCCTCCCAGACATCCAAACCGCACTGCAGAACGGGCGGGTCTTCGTCTCGATCCAGACCGTCGACATCCCGAGCGGCGAAATCGTCGGTTCTTTCGTACGCTCGATCGGTTCCACCAACTTTGTGGCCCCGGATGCACCACCTGCGCTCCCGACGACGAACACCACCGCCAGCGAAGCCTCGCGTTTCCTCGCGCAAGGCACCTTCGGACCGACCAAGGCCGAAATCGACGCCTTGACCAACGCCCCTCGCACGGCGTTTGGCACATGGATCGCGTCGCAGATTGCGGCTCCGACGTCATCGCATCTCACCGCTGCCACCGCCGATTTCGCGGCGTTTGTGCAGACTGCCACTCAAACCACGATGACCGCGACGAGCCGCCAAGCCGCGTGGTGGCGGCTCGCCATCAAGAGCCCCGACCAGTTGCGCCAGCGGATGACCTACGCTCTCAGTCAGATCTTCGTCGTCTCGGAGGACAACGGCGTACTCGCAGGATTGCCTGCGGAGCTGGCCGGATACTACGACATGCTCGGTCGAAATGCCTTCGGAAATTTCCGCACTTTGCTCGAGGACGTTTCGCTCAGCCCCGTGATGGGCATCTATCTCAGTCACCTGCGCAACAACAGGGCTACGTTCAACGCCCAGGGCGTGCAGCTCACCTACGCGGACGAGAACTTCGCCCGCGAAATCATGCAGTTGTTCAGCATCGGCCTAAACCGCCTCCACCCGGACGGCTCGCTCGTTCTGGACACGAACGGCGCACCCATTCCCGCCTACGACCAGTCGACGATCGGCGAAACCGCCAAGGTGTTCACCGGCTGGGGCTTCGCTTCCGCAGCCACGAACCCGAGCTTCTCCGGCGCGGCCTCGAACTACACCCAGCCGATGAGGTTGTATCCGAACAATCACGACAACACGGTCAAGACGATCGTCGGCGGCCGGGTGCTGCCCGCCAACCAGGGCGGCGTTTTGGATCTGCGGGACACTCTCGACACGCTTTTCAACCACCAGAATACCGGACCGTTCATTTCGCGCCTGCTCATTCAACGCCTCGTCACCAGCAACCCCAGTGCGGGCTATATCTACCGTGTGGCGCAGACCTTCGCGAACAACGGCAGCGGAGTTCGCGGGGACCTCGGCGCGGTCGTCCGCGCCATCCTCACCGACTACGAAGCGCGCTCGTCCACGGAAGCCGCGGACGCCGGTTTCGGCAAACTACGCGAGCCTATCCTGCGCGGCACCGCGCTGCTGAGGACCCTCGGCGGCGACTCGAACAGCGGTCGCATCGCCATCACCTCCGGAAACACGGACGGAAATCTAGGGCAAACTCCTCTGCGGTCCGCCACTGTCTTCAATTTCTACGGACCCAACTACATCCAGGCCGGCCTGCTGGCCAAGGCCGGTCTCTACGCTCCGGAATTCCAGATCGTGAACGACTTCACGGCGATCAGCTTGCCGAACTTCCTGCGCGGTTACATTTACGCCCGGCGCGCGGTGGCGACGGACACTGCCAGCCAGACGGTGGCCCTTGCACCCGACACGGCAACGCTCGCGCTGGCGCAAACGCCTCAAATCCTCGTCGATCAGTTGAACCTGACGCTGGCCGGCGGTCTTCTGTCGCGCGCCACGACCGACCGAATCGTCGCCGCAATCACCGCCATGCCGGCAGCCACGACCGACGCCAATCGAGAGGAGCGTTATCGGTCCGCGATCTACCTGGTCATGTCGACGCCGCAAGGCGCGGTGCAAAAGTAATCGGTCGGCACGCGTGGGCAGCGCGGTTGCGGTGGGCGTTTCGGGTCAACGGGCGGGCCATGCGCCGGTTGACACCGTCCCAGAGCCGTTCATCGTCGATCGGTGCCGCTTCGTCGGACGTTTCCGTTCCTTTGCGTCGGTGGCGGATTGATGTTGGTACAAGCAATCCCGGCGGGAAGTCCCCCTCCTCGGAAAACGCTCAGGCGGAGCCGCCGAATCGGCTGCGAAGATCCAAACGTTTTTCCAGCTCCCCATGGGCCCCGAGAAGGCTCGCTTCGAACCGTATCCGAAGTCCAGGTGAGGATCTTGCGCCCACCCACGTCGCCGTTTTAGAAATACGCTTGCGACTCCTCCGCTCCCCGACCAAATAGGCAGGCAAGTCGATCGCTCGCGCTCCTCGATGGAAGGCCGCATCCCTCACGCGACGATTCCTTCACCACATGGTCTCGCTCCGCGCTCTCACCACGTTCGCCGCGATCGTTGCGGCTCTCCTGCTGCCGGTCCTGCAAACGCGCGCCGCCGTCCCCGAGTACAAATTGGGCGATGTCGCGGCCGACACTGTCGTCACTCCTGTCCGTCTGGTCGTGATCGATCCGGATGCCACCGAAGCCCTCAAGCAAAAACTTTCCCAAGACCTCCTGCTGGTCGTGCGTCACGCCCCAGCCAGCGCAGCCGAAAGCGAGACAGCGATCCGACAGAGTATCGGCACGGCCAAGACAAACTTTCTCACTACCCTCCGTCACGCACTGAATGGGCGCCCTCCGGAGGAGGCCGAAGTCGACTCGCCGGCTTACATCGCCGCGGTCAGAATCGTCGCCAGCGAATCTCCGGCCAATCTCCCGTTCGACCAGTTCGCTCCGCTGTGGATCAAAGGCCAAAGCGATCATCTTCTCGTTCAAAGCCTGATCCAACCGGTGCGCGAGGTGATGGTGCAACCGATCGTTGCGCTCAAAACCGACAATGTTCTCCCGGCGAATCAGCTCGTTCAGCTCCTCCCGGTCCAAAACCTGACCGAGGCGCCCAGTGCGCGTGAGCTCGAAGGCCCCGGCACCAAAATCTCCTCCGCGAAAATTTTGAGTTTGTGGCGCGGCAAACGTCTGGTGGAGACAAGCTTTGCGCCCGGTCAGGAAAACATGGCCAAGTTTGCGACCTCGTTCGTCCAGCCCACGGCAGTCGCCGATCCCGCCTTAACCGAAGTCCTCCGCGCCAAGCGTCGCGAGGGCGTAACCTCGAACGAGACTTATGAAGCGGCCCAAACGATCGTCCGAAAGGGGCAGACGATCGATCGCAAAGCGTTGAGCGCGCTCGCCGCCATGCGCGAGAAGAGTCTGATCGGCACGTTGCAAACCCGCCTGGATCAGGAGCAAACGGTCTCCGGACAAATCAAGAATCAGACCCGGTGGATCGCGGCCGGCTTGGGGCTGATTTGTCTGGGTCTGGCCGCGATCGTCTGGCACCTACGCTCCCGACCGAGCACCGTCGCGACGCCCGCTTTGGTTTCGCCTCGCCTGGAGAGGGACGAAGCGAATCTGCTGACGGACGGCGCCCCCGATAACGCCTGGCGGACGAGGGCCCTCCTTGCCGAAGGCAAAGCGGACCGAGCCCATCAGGCGATCCGTTCGGGCGTCCTCGGTTGGATGCGCGAAAAAATCTTCCAGACCCTCTTCCGCCAACGCGCCGAGTTGCTCACGGTTCAAAAAAAGGCCGAGGCGGAAATGGGCGAATTGGAGCATCGCTTGGAGTCCTTGCATACCCCCCTGCAAGAGCGCATCCGCGCCTATGAAGAACGCATCGAGGAGTTGGAGCGCGAGCTGGCCGCAAAAGGCGAAACGAACCGGGAGCTCATCGGCGCCCGCATCGCCGTTGCCCGCCAACAGTTGATCGTCGAACGCGAACGCAGCCGGTTCGGATCGAATTGAGGGATTTCGTTTGCCGGGCCTACGGCCGGTCTTCGGCGGTTTGAAGCGCCTGCTCATAACACTCCAAGGCGTCGTCGTAACGGCCTTGGCGGTTGAAAACGCCCCCTTTGTAGAGGTAAGCCAGCGTCATTTTGCGGTCCGATTCGATCGCGCGATCGTAACACCAGATCGCCTCCTCGTCCCGCTTCAGACGCTCCAAGGTCGAGCCCTTTTTGACCAGCGCTTCCGGGTGATTGACTTCGATCTTCAGAATCTCGTCGTAACACGAAAGAGCGTCTTTCACCTTGTTCGAACTTAGCAACAACCGTCCTTTGCCCAACAAGAGAGTGATCCGGGGATCCTGTTCCACGACGACCGGAGCCTCCCGCGCAAGGGGAGCGTTGCGCGACGGCTCGGGCGGCGCGGCACGCTGCGTTGCGGGAACCGCTGGCTCGAGGGCGGGAATCGTCACCGATTGCGCCGGCGGGCGGGCGGCCGTATGCTCCAGTTCGAGAATCCGCTGTTCCACCCGTTCGATGACCGACATCAAGCGCTGGTTCGAAATGGCCACGGCCTGATCGGACGGCCCTGCACCGACTGGGGTCAGCGCAACCGTGGAAACGAGCGGGGCAGGTGCAGCAGGAAGGTGGGCGCGGGCTGCAAAACCTTCGGTCACCCGATTGATCGCCCGCCATTGAAAAATCGGCGTGAACAACATCGCCAGCAAACCCATCCCGCCGAACGCGGACGCGACCCAAAGAAAGGAACGGTTGGTCCGCTGCGCTTCCGCCGCTTGGTGTTCGCGTTCGAGGGCGACGCGTTGGGACTCCACCCGCTGACGTTCGCGCTCGGACTCGATCGCCACCTTGATCGAATCGAGCTTCTCGGTCAGCGCTGCGGCCTGAACGCGCGCCGCCGTCTCCGCCTCGACCTTTCCGTTTAAAACGGCCAGCTGAGTCGCATGGAGCTGCTCCCGCAGCTGCAAATACGAGCGCAGCAATTCGGTCTGGCTCAAGTCCTCCGGCGATGTCGATTTAGTTGCCGAATTGAGATCGGCCGCGGTCTGCGCTGCGCCCTCGTGAGCCGTGATGGAGGCGATTCCAAGCGCGAGGAGCGGAGCGCCGAGTCGGAAAAGCCTCGAACAATATTTCATATCAACCTGGAACCGCAGGCTGAAAGTCCGCTTGTGGATGTCAAGGGGACCGCACGGTTTGCGTAGATATTCGCATCGCCGGCCGCGTCGAACTACTCAGATCCGGGGCCTACGTCCGCCGGCGTGAGAGGTCGCGCCATCACGGGTTCGTTACTCGACTCGTCGGCTCCCACATCCTTGGGATCGATGCGCGGTTGTCCGTCGATGTCGAAGCCGACGACTTCGAAAGCCGCCGTCGCCGCGTCGATCGCCGGACTGCCCGGAAGCAGGTGCACACCGGAAGCGAGGTCCACCTGCAACCGTGGATCGGCTGCGATGTAGGAATCCGTCGGCAGATCGCCGGGACCGCCGGCATTCCACAGCAAATTGCCCTCCCACACGGGCTCGAGATTCGGACCCTCGATCTTCGCTGCCACGCCACCGCCTTGAATGAGATTGTTCGCGAACACGGTGTTCGCAGCACCGAGTCCAAGAGGCGTCCGCCGGCTCATCTGGAAGTGCGTGCGATTGTCGACAAACGTGTTGAACACGATCGCGCAGCGATCCGGCCGATCGTGTCCATTCAGCGATCCTCCCTCGGAGACCTCGGCGCTGCCATTGCCCAAATTAACTCCTATATAATTGCCTTCAAATACATTAGAAAATATTTGATGACGGTCTCCGAAGATTCGCAGGCCTTCGGTATTGCGCAGCGTATTTCCGTAAACGCGACAATCGTTGCCATGTCGAAGCGTGAACTGGGCGCTGGGACTATCCGCGAGCGTATTGTAACGATAGGTGTTTTCCGTCGAACGATTCGAAATCAGTTCGTTTTCTCCCCGGCACCGCACCAACAGATTGTACTCCACAATCCCCGCTCCTACCGAAAGCGTCAGTGCGCTCAGCCCGAAGCGGATCATTTCCGACGCCTCTCCTCCGGTACTCGCGAAGTCGTGAAAGTAATTATGGTGGATCCAGAGCCTTTGCGCCACCTGCCCGGCGGGACCGCTCACGGCGATCATACTGCCCACCGTTTTCTTGTCGCCAAAATCGTTGCGATCTATTTCTGCATCGTGACCGAGAACCGCGAGGTACGGGCCTTCCCCCACCAAACGAAAGGTATTGCGGGTAAATCGAACATGCCGGGTCCCGGCCCCGATCGTAGCCTTGCCCGCGGCGTGGGTAAATTTAAACCCCGAAACCACCACAAAACTCGCGGGTGCTCCCAGATTGAATCCGTGAGTGCCGGCGATCTCGACCTGCCCCACAGTTTCCGCCGCGATCGTGATCGGCTTGCCCTCGCTTCCCCGTCGGTTGACGGACAGGGCCGCGGTCGTCGTATAAACGCCGTTTTTTAAAACCACGGTATCCCCCGGTGCCGCTTCCTCGATCTTCGCCTGCAGTGCCGCCAAGGACTCGACCAACGTCGTCTCACCGGCACTTCGACTCGGGGCAAAACCGACGGCAACAACTAAGGCGAACGCGATTCGACGACCGCTCGATAAAATGCATTTCATGCGACTGAATATTCGGTAAAATTTAGGGAGACAGGGAGTTCGCAAGGAATTAAACGGAGCCGTGGCGCAAAAAAATGGGCGCGTCCGAAAACCCAAACGCGCAGCGGCCCACATCGCAAGCGCAGCCTTCGCCCGACCCACGCGACCCGAGCGCAGACCAATCTCGTTTTTCACCAGTGCCTTCGCCTCAACAATTTGCTTGTCGTGGGCAGGTTAAAATTCGATGCAAGTCAGGCTTGCGACTTGCTGTGGAGACGGCCTCTCACGGCATCGGCAATCCCACTAACTGTTCCTTCATTCAACCTCATGGCTCTTAAAATCATCAGCGGAGTGCTCTTCCCAACGTCCGGCGATCGCTCCCTCGGATCGGCTCGCATCGATTTCGATAAAGGCGATCTCATTTCTGGCGCAGGTGCCACCTTTTCCAAAGGTGCGACCATCGGATCGGGCGTTTTCATCGGCAAACCCTGCATTCAGGTCAGCCTCCGTCACATCATTTTCTCGGACTCCCCGCAGAAGGGTGTGCTCTCGTCCTTTTTCGATCCCGCCCGCGATGCGTCGTTCAATCTGAACGACGACCTCGTCATGGAAAACGGGAATTGCACCGCGGTGACGATCTCCTGGGATGCGACCCCGCGGGATGACGGAGCGGAAATGAAATCGGAAATCATCGAGATTTCCGTGCTCGTGATCGGCGAAACCGCCTAGCGACCCACGGCTCGCGGCTCACGGCGCGACCGGCCAGTGCTGCTTGATTTTTCGCCTTACGAAGGCGGCGCTCTCGGCCAACTGTTCCATGCCGTCGACGCCGTCTTCAATGCTGATCCAGCTGTCGAATCCGACACTGCGCAGTTCGCCGAAAATCGTGTCGTAGTCGTTTAACCCGCGACCGACGACTCCATGCCGGAGTCGCTTGGCGTACCCCTCTGCCCCGGTTTCGTCGCGGCGGAGATCGTCGAGCGTCCCCTCGATCAGGTACCGATCGCTGGCGTGCATCGTGACGACGCGGTGCTTGACCCTGCGGAGCAATTCCAACGGATCGTCGCCGGCCAGAAACGCATTGCTCGGATCGTAATTCACCCCGAAATTGGGGTGTTTAACCCGGTCGACGAGCGAACAGAAGACCTCCATTTTTTGGGCGAACTCGGGATACGCCCAAAAATCGTCCTTGTAGTGGTTTTCGAGGATCAGCGTCACGCCGCACGCCGCTGCCTCCGGCAAACACGCCTCGATATTCTCCACCACGATCTGGAGGCCTTGCTCGGTGGTGAGCTCGGGGCGTCGTTGGCCGGAAAGAACGCGACAATACCGGGCGCCGAGCGCGGCCGCCATGCGGATCCAGGTCTTCTCCTTCTCGACTTCCTGCCGTCGCAGAACCGGGTCCGGCTGCGAAAAATCGGGTGAACAACACAGCATGGGAATCACCATGCCTGCCGTTTCGACGGTACGACGCGCCGCCGCCCAACGCGACGGATCCTGGAGTTCCAGGAAGCCGCTGTAGTATTCCAGTCCGTCCAGTTCGAGCGGAGCGGCCAGATCGACCCATTCGGCAAGAGTCATGGTACCGTCCTTCACGAGGGCACGCATGAAGGCTTTGGGAAACGCGGCGAGTTTGGGCATGGTAAAACGGTTTAAAAAACTGCGGTTCGCTCTGCGAGGCGTGCGCTCACGATTTCAAGGGATTGCGTCCGTAAAGCGAATACTGCTCGAGATCGACGACCGAGCCGGTGATCGGTCGCGATTCGTCCCCCAGCCAGTAAACGGCCGCGGTGGCGATCTCCTCGGGCACGATCAATTTACCGGACGGTGCATACGTCTTCGGTACGCGCTGCGGCCAGTCTTCGGGCTGCCCCAAGCGACGCTGCAAGGCGTATTCGTTGGGCGAAAGCACCCATCCCAGATTGAAGTGATTGAAGCGCACGCCGTCCTCGCCGTGGGCATTCGCGAGATTACGCGAGAGGGTCTGCAACGCGCCTTTGGAAATACTGTAGTCGAGAAGCTCGGACTCCCCGCTGAGCGCATTCATCGACCCGATGTTCAAGACACATCCGCGGTTCTTCTTCAGTTCGGGAAATGCGGCCTGAATCAACAGGAGAGGAGCCCGCACGTTCACGGCCATCACGCGATCGAAAAACTCCGGCGTGGTTGTCCGCAGATTGCTGCGCACGATCGCCGCGGCGTTGTTGACGACCGCATCGATCCGTCCGAACGCCGCCAGCGCCGCAGCCACCAGACGCGTCGCACTGGCGGGATCGACCAAATCGTCCGCATGGAATCGAGCGCGCACGCCGAGCGCTTTCGAAACGTCGACGCCCTCCTCCGGTGCCAGACCGTGCAAAAGCACCTGCGCGCCTTCGCGCACACAGCGTTCGGCGATCGCGCGGCCGATGCCCGAGGTGCTTCCGGTGACTACGATAACTTTGTCGGAGAGACGCATGGAAAAAAGAGAGTCGGAGCGGATCGCTTCAGGTCGGGCGGAGCACCGCTTTGACGATCGCGCCGGAATGCATTTTCTCGAACGCGTCGTGCCATTCCGTCAGCGGCCACACTCCGCCGACAATCGGATTCAGGTCGAGTCGTCCGGAGGCAAGCAATGCGAGCACGCGCTCCCAGATGGGCCAATTGTGGCTGAAGCTCCCCTGCAACGTGAGATTCTTCAGCACCAGCGGATCCAACGAGAATCCCAGCGGCTGGGGACCCCATCCCACCTTGCTGATCCATCCGCCTGGGCGTGCCAATTCGAGCGCGGTTTTCAATGCCGCGGAGGCACCGGCAGCATCGATCACACCGTCTACCCCCAACCCGTCGCGCTCGCTCGCCCAGGCGCTGGCATCGCCGATAATCGTTTCGCAGCCGTACTTTTTTGCGATTTCGAGCCGGGGTCGATCGCGCTCCAAACCAACCAAGGCGACCTCGGCGCCGGCCAATCTGGCCATCGCCGCACAGAGAATTCCGATCGGACCGGGACCGAGCACCAAAACCCGATCGCCGGGCGAAATCCGCGCGTTGTTGATCACGGCATTGTACGCGACGCAGCACGGCTCCGTCAGCGCCGCATGCTCCATCGAAAGACTGGGAGGAACGCGATGCAGGCACCGTGCGGGCACGCGGACGAAGCGAGTCATCGCACCGTTGACGCCGTAGCCGAAGCCCTTGCGATTGGGATCGAGATTATAAAGTCCCGCTCGTGTCATCGGGCTGTTCGGGTCGATCACCGCGGCAGTTTCCGAGACCACACGATCTCCCTCTTTCCATCCCTGCACCGCGCTGCCCGTTTCGGCGACGATTCCGCCGAATTCGTGTCCCAGCACCACGGGATAATTCACCGGCCAGCTGTGCGAGGACGTCCATTGGTGAAGATCGCTCCCGCACACGCCGACCGCCTCCACGGAAAGGATGACATCGTCCGGGCCTGCGGTCGGTCGCGAAAACTCGCGCAATTCGACGCTTAGCGGCTCGGGGGCAAAATTGACAACGGCGGGAGATTTCATCGGTAAAAAAGGGGAGAGAAAAATGACGGATACTCGGAGCGTCAAACCGCGAAGCGCCGTTTGCCGACGACCACGTCGCCAAAACCGTGAACCTGCTCGCAAATGAGCCGAAGCGTACTTTCGAGATCGCCGCTCGCCGTCCTGAACGCATCCGCATCCACCGTCAAAGGCGCACCGAGCACCACCAGCGGTGCGCCGTACTGAGGCGTCCGGACCGCTTGCTCGATCGAGAGTCCGCCGACGGCTTGGACCGGGACATTGACCGCCGCGACCACGTCGCGGAGGCAATCCAACGGGCTCGGCATACGTTTGCCGGCGGCAGCGATACCGCGACGTTGGTCGTAGCCAATGTGGTGGATCACATAGTCGCAACCGAGGTCCTCCAGTTCGCGCGCACCCGCCACCCAGTCCGCACACCCCAGATTGTCGCCCATCACCTTGATGTTAAAATCGCGGCCGGCCTTCACCACGCACTTGACGGTCTCTTCGTGCGCACGAGCCATCACCACCACGTGGGTCGCACCGGCCTTCGCCATCATTTCCGCCTCGAGGTAGCCGCCATCCATCGTCTTGAGATCGGCCACGATCGGCACACTTGGGAAACGCTCGCGCAACGCCCGGACTCCGTGAAGGCCCTCCGCCAGAATCAAAGGCGTCCCCGCCTCGATCCAATCTACACCGGCGCGGAGCGCAATTTCCGCGGTCCGAAGCGCCTCTTTGAGATCGATAATATCGAGAGAAATTTGGACGACGGGAAGCATAGGAAAAGGGGGCACGTGACCACTCGCTGACGGACCGATCGGATGAGCGAACCGGCCGATCGCTCAAGCCGGAGCGACGCACCTAGGCGTGCCCGAGTGGGGAAACGTCAATGGATGACCGGCTTCTGGCGTGGCGAGTGGGGAAACGCTCCGGCACGCGAAGGGATAATCATGCGCCCACACCCTAAAATTTATCCCGATTCCAAAGCAATCTCCGGAAAAGCGAATTCGCGGCGGGGGATCCCGCTCCGAGTTCCACTTTTGCTAATGATTGTATAAAACCGCTACCCGCACTCCTCCCACGCGCGCTCCAAAGGTCGATCCCCCCGATTCACGTCGCCCCATCCGCGCTCAAAAGAAGTTTACGATGGTTCTCCCTTCCTTTGATACGGACATGCTAAGATCGAACGCTCGCATGAAGAAAATATTTCCGCTGAAAGTTCCAGGCAAGGACGACAAGCGTATCGTCGAACTCGTCCGCAATGAGGTAGGCAAGTATGTGAATCGCGAAAAACGCAAAGCCCTGCCGCCGGAACACGACCGTTGGGAATTCGCCTGCCGAATCGGTCCCGACAAGCCGAGCTCCCTACCCACGGAGCTCAAAAGCGTTCACGTGGCCATCGACGCCGTAGCTGCCGCGGGCGCGGAGGAAGTTTATGTCGAGATCGTCGCTTCGCCCGGCCGACGTGCCAAAGCCCCGCCGCTACCGGCCGTGGCCGGAAGCGAGGCAACGGCGGACGAGTCTGTATTATGAAAATCAAATCTGCAGAGTTTATCGTCAGCGCCCCCGATCTCGCATCGTGTCCCAAGACGACGTTTCCGGAGGTCGCGTTCATCGGCCGATCGAACGTCGGCAAATCGTCCTTGATCAACATGCTCACGGGGCGAAACGAACTGGCCAAAGTCTCTGCCACCCCCGGCAAAACGGTTTTGATCAATCATTTTAAGATCAACGGCTCCTGGTTTCTGGTGGACCTTCCTGGATACGGCTACGCCAAGGTGGCAAAAGCGGAACGCGAAGAATTCAACGAAGCTGTCAACGGTTACATCGAAGGACGCGAAAACCTCGCCTGTTTGTTCATCCTGATCGACTCGCGTCTGCCCCCGCAGCAAATCGACCTGCACTTCATCGAATGGGTCGAACGGCTTCCGGTGAACTTCGCCCTCGTCTTCACCAAAACGGACAAACAATCCCCCACCCGGACGAAAGAAGCGATCGCCGCCTTTACGGCTCTCCTCGGCAAGCGGCGCGCAGAGCCACCGGAGATCTTCACGAGTTCGATCAAGTCCCAGGAGGGTCGTTCTAACATCCACGCCGCGATCGAACGGATGTGCACTGCAGCGCGCGCCAAGCGCACCCTTCGGGCGGCGGCAAACGAGACGGTCTAGGCGAAACATTCCGGAAAGGCGGAATCGGGGACGTCGTCATCGAAAGGTGAGGAAAGAAAGGAACGAGCCCCGATCAAAAGTGCGTGCTGGCCGGGTGCAAGTCACACGATCGATCTCCGGCTAGCCTTTCCTGACAATGCCTGCGTGGTTTGCGCTTTATCGAGCCACGGGCAAAGTCTGGTGCCTATGGCACGTTCCGCATCGACTAACGAAGAACAGGACCTGGACCGGCTTCCCAAAGCTCCCCTCACCCGAGAAAGTATCCGCGAAATGTGGGGGCTGGCGGTTTACTTGCGGCCTTACCGCACTCGCCTTCTGGCCGGTTTGCTCACGCTGCTCGTGAGCGCATCCCTGGGACTGGCCTTTCCTCTCTTGGCCGGTGTACTCGTCGACACCGCTTTGCGACCCGGTCTCGCGAGCGTTCCGGGCCTTGGCATCGTCTCGCTCAACGGCGTGGCCCTTCTCCTGGCCGTTTCCGTCTCGGTACAGGCGCTCGCCTCCTTCAACAGCGCCCTGGTCTTCAACCGGATCGGGCAAAGTGCGCTCGCGGATTTGCGGCGCGACTGCTACGGACGGTTGATCGCTTTGCCCATGGCATTCTTTGCCCAGCGGCGCGTCGGCGAACTGACCAGTCGGGTGTCGACCGATGTCGCCCAGATCGAAGGCGCCTTGATCGACGCCGTTCCGCAAATGACGCGGCAAACGATATTTCTGATCGGCGGAATCATCCTGATCGCACTGACCTCCGGTCAACTCACCGCGGTGATGCTCGGAACGCTTCCCTTGTTGATCGCCGCGGCGGTCTTTTTCGGTCGCCGCCTGCGTCGCTTCTCGCGGGAAACCCAAGACCAGCTCGCCGCCACCAACACGATCGTCGAGGAAACGCTCCAAGCGATCGCCAGTGTGAAGGCATTTGCGAACGAGCGTTTCGAGCGAGCCCGCTACGGAAGGCGCAACGACCTGGTCCTCGCCGCAGCCTGGAAGGCGGCGCGCTGGCGTGCCGTGTTCGTCGCGTTCTTCATTCTAGCGCTGTTCGGGGGCATCGTCATCGTTCTTTGGTTCGGCGCACGCTTGCTCCAAGCCGGACAAATCAGTCCGGGCGAACTCACCCGCTTCGTCCTCTATACCACGTTCGTGGCCGGGGCGATGGGACAAGCCGCGGAGCTCTTCAGCCAGCTTCAAAAAACGGTCGGTGCCACCCAACGTGTCCGCGAGCTGCTGCGCGAAACTCCGGAGGCGGTGGACACGGACGCGAACGCCCGTCAGGCGGAAACGTCCGTGAAACGTCTTCGCGGGGACGTGGTGTTCGCCGGAGTGACGTTCCGATATCCGTCGCGCCCCGACGCGCCGGTGCTGAATCGCATCGAGCTGACCGCACGACCGGGCGAGCGTGTGGCCTTGGTCGGTCCGAGCGGTGCCGGCAAATCGACGCTCACCGCACTGCTCATGCGCTTCTACGACCCGGACGAAGGCACCATCCGAATCGATGGACGCGATTCGAAAGACTACCCGTTGGCCTGGTTGCGAGGACAGATGGCGATCGTGCCGCAGGACATCCTTCTCTTCGGAGGGACGATCGCGGAAAACATCGCCTACGGCCGGCCCGGCGCCACCGGTGCCGAAATCAAGGAAGCGGCGCGTCTGGCAAATGCGGACGAATTCATCGTCGCCCTGCCGGACGGTTACGAAACCTTGGTCGGAGATCGCGGAACGCAAATGTCCGGCGGGCAAAGACAGCGGGTCGCCATCGCTCGCGCGATTCTCAAAGATCCCGCCATCCTCATTCTCGACGAGGCGACCAGTTCCCTCGACAGCGAAAGCGAACATCTGGTGCAAAGCGCGCTCGATCGACTGATGAGCGGCCGCACGACCTTTATCATCGCCCACCGACTGTCCACCATCCGGACCGCCGACCGGATTGCGGTGGTCGAGGCCGGCCGCGTCGTCGAAAACGGAACCCACGAGACGCTCTCGGCAGTGGCCGATGGGGTTTATCGGCGATTGAGCACCCTCCAATTTGCCGGCTCCTCAGCCGCATAGCGAATCGATAGCGCAAGCCAACTGCCTTCTAAACGCGTGGCTTCGCCGTTTTTTTGGCGTGACCCGGGCCGTTTCCGCTCCGATCCATGCTGGAATGACATCCCAGAACGACGAGGCTTCATTTCTGCGCGACCTCGTCAAAACGTCCCGTCAAAAAACCGGATCCGTCGAATGGTCGGATCGCGACGGTACTCCCCGTCGTACTACGCTAACGCCGTCGGAAATGGCGCGACTCAACGGGATCGCGTCGAGCTTGCGTATTTCCAAAGCCGAGACGCTTCGCCGCGCCGCGCATGTTCCCGTTTCCAAAGACCCAGAACGAGCTCCAGCAGATACGCCACCACCGTGACGGAGGCATACCTGCGTCAATGCAGATCTCTCCGAACATTGGATGGGAAAAAATAACGCCCGACACTCCGCACCGGCGCGATCAAGCCCGTTCCCACTCCTTCCGCTGCGGGCGCGACCTGAGCGCATTGGCCTGCGCATCTCCGGTGAATTCCTCGCGGACCGGGTCCCACTTTAGTGCACGGCCCAGCTCCATCGAGATGGCGCCGATGTGCAGCGCCGAACTCAAGCGGTGCAACGCTTCGGCCGTGTACATCGGCGGTTGACCCGTCTTGATGCAATCGAGGAAGTCCCGCTGTTCGCGCGGGCGCCGCGGCCAGATCTTGTTCGTCGCGGGATCGTACTTCCGCCGGAAAATCTCCTTGTCGCTTCCATCGAGCGGTCCGGACCACCCCTTGCTGCCGGCCCAGCCCTCGGTTCCTTCGAAGCGGATAAAAATTTCTCCCGAGGTCACCTCTAGGCTCACGCCATTCGCGTATCCATAATTGAGCGTGTAGCTCTGGGGCACCGTGTTGATCGAATTCGGCGGGATCTTCCCCGTCCCCGTCACGGTCACCGGTCCGGTCTCCTCGGCAAAATTCCCGACTTGCGCCGTGTCGACCAGATGCGCGCCCCAATCGGTGAGAGAGCCCGCCGAAAACTCGCGGATTTGTCGCCAGACCTGCGCGTCCGTCACCGTCGGCGAATAAGGCCTGAACGGTGCGGGTCCGAGCCACAACTCGTAGTTAAGATCCGCGGGAACGGGCGCGGGGTCTTCCTTCGCGAAAATCGGCTTTTGGGGTAGTCCCACAAAGATCCGCTGCAGTTTTCCAATGGACCCATTTCGCACCGCCTCCGCCAGCATGTGATAGTAGATCACGGCCCGATCTTCCAGGCCGGTGGCGAACAGCATCCCCTTCTTCTTGACCGCGTCGGCGAGTTGCCTGCCTTCCTGGATCGTCAGCGTGGGCTTTTCGCAAAACACCATTTTACCAGCGTTCAAAGCCATGAGCGACATCGTGACGTGCCAGTGATCCGGCGCCGAAATCACGACGGCATCGAGGTCCGGCCGGGCGAGCAGCTCCCGGAAATCGGCGATCGTGGCACACGCGGTGTTTCCATAGTGCCGATTCACTTCGTCGCGCGCTTGTGCACACCTCGAAGCGAAGACGTCGCACACGGCTAAAACGATACAGTCGTCCAGTTGAAGAAACGACTTGAGGTTTACCCCAAAGCCATGCGAGCCCAGGCCGATGAAACCGAGTGCAACCCGCTTGGACGGCGCGTTTTGACCGAGGACGCGTGACGAAACGACCTGCGGAGCGATCGCCGCGGTCACCGCAAGGCCGAGCCCCGAGTTGAGGAAGGAACGTCGCGTAAGCGGAGAGGGCGATTTCATAGCGATCGGGGTGGCTTCGACAAATCACAGACCGGTCCACCTGACAACCCAGGCCTTCGGCAACCGTCTCCCTCGCCGAATTTGCACTCGAACTGCATTCGCCTGAACGGGAACTTTCCGCAGAACTCGACAAGAACCCACGCGTAGTCTGCAACGAAATCGTTCGGTTGTCGCGCCCGGCCAGATCGGCATTCACGGGATCCGGCCGCTGGCACCGCTCCGTCGACGCTGACCGGGAGACGCTACTGCGAAACGGGCGACATCCGGGCGATCCGGTCAGGGAGGAGCACATAGATCGCACCGTGCGACCCGGTGATGACAGCGCGGATACGCCCGAGATCTTTGAAGAGCACCTCCTGGCCGAGCACTTGGCCCCGAACGGGGAGAGCAAGCCTGAGCCGAAAGGGGTTGCGACTACCAGCCGGAGTTACTGTGGCCGGATCTTCGTTCCGCACCGGTTGGAGGCCGGCTCGGCCGAAGGCAGCCCGCCATCTTCATTGACCGAGGACGGTGAGCGTCGGTAGCCTCAGGTGCGCGCGACCCACCTGACTCCCGAGTCGATCGTTCATGCCATGGAAGCCGGAGATTTCTATGCCTCCTCCGGAGTCGAACTGACGAAGTTGGAACGGACGGAGAAAGGCATCTCGCTCGAAATTGTCCCGGAGTCGGGGGTAACGTATGTGCCGACGTTTATCGGTACCCGCCGTGCATACGATCCCACCCGCCAACTCTTTCTTCCGCCGGAGAGCGAACCCAGCCGCAAATCGCTCCCCCGTCGCCGCTACAGCAAGGATGTCGGCGCTGCGTTGGGCAAGGTGACCGGCACCACCGCGAGCTATTTCGTCAAAGGCGACGAGCTCTACGTCCGGGCTAAAATCGTCTCCTCGAAACTCAAAGAAAACGGCAGCGTCCCGGAGGAATATGAAACCGCCTGGATCCAGACGATTCTCGGTCCGGGACGCTTATCGGCCCGCTCACTGCGGTGGGGTTAAGCTCACGTAGACGAGGCGCACAACGGTCACGAATACCATGGCGAGAAAGATCGGTCGAATGAAGCGCGCGCCTTTCTTGAGCACCAGGCCCGTGCCCAAGCGCGCACCGACGAGCTGCCCCGCCCCCATCGCTCCGCCCGCGGCGTAGTCGACCTGGCCGGCCAGGACGAAGAAGCCCAGGCTCGCGACATTGCTCGTCGCGTTCATCAGCTTGGTGCATGCGGTCGCTTTGAGAAAATTAAATCCTTGGACCGCGACCAACGCGATGGTCCAGAAGGAACCCGTGCCCGGGCCGAAAAAGCCGTCGTAGAAACCGAGCCCGAGGCCAAAGAGCGTAAAGAAAACGCCCATCCGGAGCCGCGGCGGGTGGTCTGACGCGCCGACGCTGGGACGGACGATCGAATACACCACGATGGCACCGAGCAGCCAGGGAATCAGTCGGGAAAGAATCTGCCCGTCGATCGCCCGCACCGCCAACGCCCCGCAAATGGCGCCTAGCGCGGTCATGAGGACGCCCAGCCGCGCGGCTTTGAAATCGATCTGCCCGCGGCGTGCATAATGATAGGTCGCCGCAACGCTCCCAAACGACGCCTGCAGCTTGTTCGTACCCAGCGCAAGCGGCACCGGCAGCCCGAGATTGAGCAAAACCGGCAGCGAGATCACGCCACCTCCGCCCGCGATCGCGTCGACCCATCCCGCGACGATTCCCACCAAAAAAAGCAGAGGATAAGCCCAGAGCGAAAGGTGCACGTCTTTCCCTAGCCACCCTTCGCCTCGCCACGAGCTTTATCCAACCCGACCCGTTAACCTCGGAGAGCCCGTCAAGCCCGTTGCACGACTTCGAACCCCTTCCGATACTCGCGCGTGAGCTGCGGGTTCATCGCCTTGTCCACGAACAGCTCCGAATTCGGATTGAAATCGAGGGACCGGCGGGCGCGGAAAGCGATATTTCCCAGATGGCAATGCGCGCAGGAAATGTGCGCATCGAGCGGTGTCATCGGCACGTCCGCGAGATTCCGCGAGCGCACTGCATTCAGGAAACGCTTGAAGCGACCCACCTTCGGTCCCTCTAACGCTTCGGCAGGAATCGGAATCGCTTCCCGAGCGGCACCTTTCGTCTCCTTGTAGGTGAAAAAGCCTTTTCCCACCACGTAATAACCCTTCGTGCCGAAAAAGCTGTTGCCGCAGTTGCCGCCCTCGGCCTCCTCGAACGAGCCGAGGTTTCGCACTTCGAAGGTCATGATCGATCCGTCTACGTAAGAGAAGGTGGTCGCCTGGGTGTTGGGCGACTGCCCGTCGTCGTCGAGGCCGAAACGCCCGCCCGCGCTGAATACGCTCGTCGGAAGTCCGCGATCGTGACCCCAGCAGGCGATATCCATCTGGTGAACGCCTTGATTCCCGATCTCGCCGTTGCCGTATTCCCAAAAATAATGCCAGTCGTAATGGGTATAAAGACCCGGTTTTTGAGGGCGGGTGAGATTGACTTGGAACGGCCGATCCGTCGCGGGCCCCTGCCACAGCATCCAGTCGAGATAGGCGGGAACCGGCCCCAACGCGCCGCGACCGATCGAAGCACGATTGCCGTTTTTGTAAACGTAACCGCGCGACTCCACGATTTTTCCGATGAAGCCGGAGCGGATCAGCTTTATGTCGCGGATCAGCGTGGCGTCGCATCGGCTCTGGGTCCCGTGCTGGACAATACGGTTATATTTCTTTGCGGCCGCCATCACCTGTTGCCCCTCGAAAATGTTATGCGACATCGGCTTCTCGACGTAGACGTCCTTGCCGGCCTGCATCGCCCAGATCGATGCCAGGGCATGCCAGTGATTCGGCGTGGCAATCGTCACCACGTCGATCTCCGACTGCTGGAGTGCCTCACGGATGTCCTTGAACAGTTTCGGTGCCTTCCCCTGAGCGTCCTGCACCAGCTTGGAGCCCTTCGCGAGGACCTTGTCGTCGACGTCGCAGAGCGCCACGTATTCGGCATCGTCCTTCATCGAAAGGAGATCGCGGATATGCGAACTGCCTTGGCCGTTGAATCCGATCGTGCAAACGCGAACGCGATTGTTCGCACCGAAGACTTTACCCTGAGCCTTCATGCCTGCGACGATGACGGCCGTGGCGGTTGTACCGAGAAAATGCCTACGGGTGAGTTTCATGGGGGATTGGGTTGAGGCGTGCCGGCGACACTCGTTAAAAACCGTCGGCGGCGCCGGGGCTACGGACGAGAGACCGAGAGGACGGGTTCGAACGAAAACGGAAGACGCCTTGAATAGCCGAAGGCACCGAGTGGCGGAAGAAAATAAGCGTCGAAGCGCTTCGAGTGAGACAGAGCTATTTCTGCAACGCATAAACGTCGCGCGCCGGGTCGAAGGCCCCTCATTGTCGCCATGTCCTCTCCGACAAGCCCGTAGCCGTTTCGCGCCCTGTATGCCGCCATCATGCCCTCAAAATCCTATCTGCTCTCTGTCGCCTTTTCCTTTTTCTCTGCGCTGACGTTCGCCGCCCCCCCTACCCGCGCCGCCGAACCCCTGATTCTCAATGTATGGCCGGCAACACCGCCCGGAGACACCGCGTCGCTGCCGCCCGAAGTGGATCGGACCAAGCCGACCGACCGGCTTATCGCGGGCCGCCGTATTGTAAAGCTGGGCAACGTTTCCACCCCACAACTGGCAGACTATCGGCCAGCCGAGGCGCACGACAATGGAGCTGCCGTGATTATTTGCCCAGGAGGCGGGTTCAACATTCTCGCCTACGATCTCGAAGGCACGGAGGTCGCCGACTGGCTCAACTCGCTCGGTTTCACGGCCATCGTGCTGAAAATGGCGTCCCCGTCGAAAACGCGCTCCTCTTTGCCGCAGAGTACCGAAAACTGGGCGCCTCGGCCGAACTCCACGTCTACGATGCGGGTGGGCACGGCTACGGAATGCGCCCGGTCGCCTCCCTGCCGGTCACCTCATGGCCCCAACGCGCGGAAGAATGGCTGGCTCGACGGGGTTTGCTGAAGGCTGCGAACTAAACCTAACGGCACCTCAATCCCTTTTTTAAAGGAGGTCGCAGAGGTAGCAGAGGACGGAAGCGCAGCGCGCCGAGAGACTGGAAACCGGCGATCGGAGGCTGGGAGTCAGGGCCAGGGTCAGATGGATCGGATTCTGCTTCCTCTGCGACTTCCTGTAAAAAACGCGTTTGGAGGTTTGAGTCCCCGGTCCTAGTTCCCTTTCATTCAAAATCGGCTCCGAATCGTCTCGCTCCACGACCGACCCCCGAATGCTCCTTATGGCCGCCCTCGTCCGAGCCGCTAGCCGTCTTGCCGCCGTGGAGATCGTCGCCCACCGGGGCGCTTCGTACGACGCACCGGAAAACACCCTCGCCGCCGAAAAACTGGCGTGGGAGCAAAAGGCGGATGCGGTCGAGACCGACATCCGTCTCTCGAAAGACGGAAAGATCGTCGTGATCCACGATGCGAATTACAAACGCACCGGGGCCTTGGACGTTTCCGTGGTCGACCTTGGCTTCGACGATGCACGGAAGCTCGATGCCGGTCAGTGGAAAGGTGCCCACTTTGCGGGCGAAAAATTCCCCACGCTCGACGAACAGATCGAACTCGTTCCGAAAGGGAAACGCCTGTTTGTGGAGATCAAGGTGGGCCCGGAAATCGTCCCCGCGCTGGCGCGATCGCTGGCCGCCATGCATACTAACGAAAAAACGGTTACGATCGTCGGATTCCAGTACGAATCGCTGAGGGAGGTCCGCCGGCTGCTACCAAACTATCCCACGCAGTATCTCGTCGGATACCGCGAGCCCCGCCCGGCGAAGACCGGCGCCAAAAACCGGCCCACGCTCGACGAGATAATCGCGCAGGCCAAAGTCGCAAACTTCACCGGCCTCGATCTGCAGAAAACGTGGCCTCTGACGGCGGACGATGCCAAGAAAATCTCGGACGCCGGCCTCGAACTCCACGTCTGGACCGTCGATGAAGTCGCTGTCGCCCAGCGATGGATCGAGCTCGGCGCAAAGAGCATCGCCACGAACCGGCCCGCCTGGTTACGCGAACGGCTGAAGCTGTAGCGGATCGACGCCGTCCTACCGCACAAGATACACTTCGAACAGCACGACGCCGCCGGTCCCGGCCGGACCGGTCACGTGAGCGGTGTATCCACCGGGTGGTAACGTCGCAATCGCGATGGCGTCTTTGCTCTCGAGGTCGGCGATCGGAAAAGCGCCCACGCTCGCCATCGCATCCACCAAGGCGGTGCGGCCGGCCCAATTGTCGTTCTCGTCGATCTTCGTCCCACCGGAGTTGTAGACGGCGATCGTCGGGTCGGTCAACGCGTTGGTCACGCCCAATGCCGCGAGCCCGGGTCCGATCGCGCGAATCAAAACGGTGCGGTTCGTGCCGCCGGCGATCGTGAAACCGTTGATGAAAACGCGGCCCGCAGCGACTCGAGTCCGCGCGGAAAGGTTGATAAGCTCGGCCGACGAACTCGCCGGAGACATTTCGTACAATTCGATCAAGGTTTCGCCGACCGCATCGTCCACGCCCCTGACATGGGCGGTGTACGATTTCGCGGACAAGCCCGCGCTTAAAACCGCATCCTTGCTCGCCGGAGGCAATCTGAAGCCACCCGCGGAGCTTCCATCGCTCACGGTCCAGTCGTCGTTGGTACCCAGCAGCTCGGAGTTGGACGGCGAATTGGTCGCGTACAGCTCGAGTTTCGGATCCTGCAGGAATCCCGTAACGCCAAAGAGGCTCAGGGTGGGTCCGATTCCCCGAATCGCCAATTCCGACGATCCCGTCCCACTCACCACGAACCCGGCGATCAGGATCTGCTCGCCAGGACCGGTCGGCGCCCGAACCGAAAGATTACTCAAGCGTCCTTTGGCGGAGTCGTCGACGACGGCGAGCTGCGCACCCAAACTCGTCACGCTCCCCGTCGTGTTACTCACCTTCACGGTGTAGAGACCCGCGTTGGCCGGCGTCACCGATTTTAAGATCAGAATCGAATCCGTGGCGCCAGGAACGTCCCGCTCGTCGCGTTGCCATTGATACGACGGCCCGACCCCGAAGGCCACCACTTGCAGCACCGCGACGTCGCCGGCGGAGACGGTTTGGTTTTGCGGGTGGCGAACGATCGCCAGCTCGGACGAGGTGGATACCGTGAAGGTCGTGGTGGCAATGCCGCCGTTGGTGTCCGTCGTGTTCACGGTCACGGTGGCCGCGCCGTCCACCGCTCCAGGCGTGAGCGTCAAAGTCGAACCCGTGATGGAGACCCGGGCAACCGCGGGATTCGACGACTGCGCATCGAAGGTCAAGACGCTGGCCTCGGAAGCGGCCGGGTAAAGCGGGACCTCGGTGATGGACCGGATCACAATCAGGTTCTGCTCGGTGAGGAGATTCGTCGTCTTGTTACGAAGCGGGATTTCGTTGAATGCGGTGGTGTTGGTCGATCCGTCCCTGGCGTCGTAGACCGGCACGGCGGCGATTGCATCCAACACCGCCAAGCCGGCTCCGAAAACTTCCCCGAATACCGAGTAGCTCGTCGTTACATCCAAATTTCCAGGAAAGAAAATGGAGGTATTGTTCGTGGTGTTGAAGAAAAACTGATTGGTCGCGCTCGCTCTCGGCGTTCCGAGGCGCGCCGCAGCCAACGATCCTCGCCTATGTATAAGCGTTCCTTCGAGGGCCAATGCCGCCCCCTGCGCGACCAAGGACGAATACGGCAGCCGGAAACCTCCACCCTGCGTAATCGCCCGTTCGCTCGGAGCACCGAACTTAGCCGTGCGGTGAAAGAACGTGTTCGTGTACGCCCCCGTCCTCACATAATTCAGGAAGTTCGCGACGTGAAGCGGCGCTTCGGTTTCGCCGTTGCGCAGCCTCACATTGAAACGCCCAAGCACCGTGTCGAACTGCACGATCGGGGTTCTCGCCGTAACGCCCTGAAACTCGAAATGGTTGCGCAGATCGATCGCCACTGGAGCTCCACTCGTCGGCACGACCCGTGATGGGATCGAAGCGGAAACGCCGGGAGCGGTCTGCGCCTTCAGTAGGGCCGCGCCGAAAAGAAAGAAGAGGAGAGCACCACGGCTAAACGACATCATAGGGAAAAAGTCTCGAAGAATGGGGAGAAGTGGCTCGCACGGACACCCAGGCCTCGCAAAAAAAAGCGATTCCCGAGGGAAGTCGGCGACCGGCGGTCGGTTAGAACTCGCGTTTCAGCGACATGTAATAACTGTCCCCCCTGAGGTCGCCATTTGCATTCAGGAAGAGGTTCGAGGGAAGCGAGGCGTCGAACAGCGGCGCCGCGTTGAAAAGATTGCGCACGCCCAAGAGCACTTCGGTGCCACCGAGCCATCCCCGGACCCCGTTGGTCGCGGTCGGCGAGAAGCGATAGCGAAGAAAGGCATCGTGATACACCCGCGCCGACATCCCAAGGGTGTTGGTATCTGGCAATTGCGTGGGTGCAACGGCCGGAGCGGCGTCGGATTTGTACCGCCCATGGTAACGCGTTGCCCACCCTGCGCCGAACGCTCCATGGGTCCAAAGCAGCGAAGCGCTCGCGCGATCCCGGAAAGGTCCGACGTAATACGGAGCGTTGACCAAATCGACCAACGGTCCCCCCGGAACTACCTGCTGTTCGAACTTCGAATGGAGGGTGTAAAGTGCGGAGAGATCGAACGTTCCCATGTGGGAGAACTCCTTCTTGTAACCCGCGGAGACGTCCCACGCCGCCAGTTTGGCCGAGTACAGATTCAAGGCCGACGCATCGATCTTCGCGATCGGTCCGACCACAAACGTGTCGCCCCCGGGGAGGGGATCGCGGGTGACTCGTCCGGGCAGAAGACTCTCGTACGCGAGGATCGATTGCGTATCGAGGATATCGACGGCGTCCTTCTTCTCCACGCTCGAGAAGTCCACCGACAACCGCAGGCCCGGCACCCCACGTGGACTGAAGACCGCACCGGTCGAAACCGTCTCGGACTCTTCCGGGCTTAAACCGGCGTTCCCGCCCGAGACGATGCTGACGCCCTTCTGCGCGTTGCCTCGCTTGGGGTCGGTGACCGTGCCGGTCGAAGTGAATTTCGGCAGTACCTGGTAGTCGGCGATCGGTAAAACTCCCCGCGAGAACGAGGCCCGCAGCATCACGTCGTCCACCGGTTTGTAGCGGAAACCGTAAACCGGGTTGGTCGAGGTGAAGCGACTGCGCAAAATCTCGCGCACCGGAGGCGAGGCCAAATTGTCCACCGTTTGGCTTCCCGTGGACTTCACGATTTCCGTTCTCACTTCGGACTTTTCCCGACGTCCGGACGCGACCAGCTCGAACAAGCGTAAACCCGGAAGCGATCTGCCGCCGTTTTCGGCGAAGAGCGGGAGGGTGACTTCGGCGAAGAGAGCGGAAGTCGAGTTCGACGCAGGCAGCAATCCCGACTTGGTGGTGGCGGTGCCATCGTCGATTTCGAACGTCTTGCGAGACACCTGTCGCCACTGCGCACCCAACGCGACCCTGGGTTGGAGAGAGAAAAACTCCGATAAACCGCCATCGGCACGCACCAGCGAATCCACGCTTTCGATCGAACCGCGTCCCGTGCGGGTCGTGGTGTAATCCGAAAGGAAACCGGCCAATTGCAGAGAGTCCTGAAACACGTTCAGCGTGCCGGCGTTGATCGCCGCCTTCAGCCGTTCGAAGTCGCCTGTCTGGGCACGGTCGACCGAACGATTGTAAGTCCGCGTGTGTTCGAGGCGCGCGCTCCAGTCGCTCGGTAGCGAAAAAAGCAACCCGCCCGTCATGCTCCGATGCAGGCGGGAGCTCTCGTGAGGCGCGGTGGCTTCGTACGGAAAGCGAACCCTCACCTCCTGACCGAAGGGATTGGTGGGAATGCCAACGGGCACCGTCACGAAGGTATTCGAGGAAAACAAGGCGGCGTTCTCGTCGCGGGAACTCTTTTCGTAGGAGAAATCGAAATACGCTTCGAGGGACGACGCCACCGCCTGGCGAAACTCGGTTCGCAAACTCTGCGTGTCGGGACGGCGATGGAGGAGCAAGCGACGGCCGAGATAAGCTTGGGCGGTGTCCGGGAAGTTCGGATCGATTTTGCCCGCATTGGCCACCAAGCCCGCCGTTCCATCCAGTTCGACGCCGCGATATCCGGAGGGCAGAAAGACAAACGACGAATTGAGCGCCTGCCCGTTTGTCTTCAAAACGAGAGGCGAGCCGTCGCTCGAGTCCACGCGGGGCGTCGAGCCGAGCAGGATGTCGGTGCCGTTGAGCACCCCCGGCGTGAGGGTGGTGGCTCGCGCCGCGTAATCTCGAATCAGGTCGTAGCGATCCTGGACGACGAGAGAGTTCGAGTCGTTGACACCCGCGAAAAACATCAGACGGGTTCTCCCACCGTTCAAGGACGCTCCGTAGCGCATTTCCGCCTTGCGATTGGCGCTATCGGAATCGAACGAGTTGTCGTAACCGAGGGTGATTTCTCCGCCCGTGTAATCGCGCTTGGTGATCACGTTGATCGCGCCTCCGATCGTACCGCCCATCGCGGCACCCGATGCCGACTGGGGCAGCACTTCGATCCGTTTGATCGAACTCAGAGGGATCAGGCTCAATTTCGATGTCCGGTAGTCCAGGCCCGTGCCGAACGAGGGCAATCCCGAGCTGACCACCTGCTCGCGACCGTCGACCAAGACGCGGGTGTAACGGCTGCCCAGCCCTCGCAGACCGACCTCTCCACTCAGAGTTGCGCCACTGGAAGACGGCAGGCGTTCCGCCAGAAAATCGCCGACGGTGAGCGCTCCGGATTGCTCCACCTTCTCGCCGTCGAAAACCACATAAGGTTGAAGGTCGTCCGGTGTGCGCGGACGGTCCACACTGGCATCGCCCACAGGCAAGGGTGCAGGACGCGCTTTTTCGGCGACCGCAACCGCGTTCACCCGTGCGCGCTCGGTGATCGCCGCGGCCTGCGCCGCAAATTGGGGGGCGACAATCTTGAAACTCTTTGCGCGCCCCGGCTGGCGATAGGCGGTGTAATTGGTCCCTTTCAGAATCAGCGCCAACGCCCGATCCGTCGTCATCTTCCCGGAAATCTGCGGAGCTTGCAGGCCCTTGAGCTCTTCGTACGAAAACAGGATCTCAACGTCGCCTTGGAGTCCTAAACTCATCAGCGCTATCGTCAGGGACTGCGCCGGAACGTTGAATTCCACCGTCGCAGGCTTCGCCGCCAAAGAAATCGACGGCGACGAAAAGAAAAAAACGGCACACACCGCCGCACATACGAATCGCGTCGAGCAGCCACCCGCCACTCTCAGTCGCCAGCGACTTGCCAAATCTGAAGGAAATGCGTACAGCCTGAAGAGAAAGCGATGAATCATGTAACGAATCGTTTGATCACGAATAACAGTCCCGGGATCCAGATGAGCAAACGATTAGTTTAGGGGAGACGGCAGAAGGCGCTGCCGAAAGCGGGAAGTCGATCAATAATCTTGCTCTAAGAATACGCCGCTCCGCACCTGGTGTAGTCACATATTTTGAATTATTTTTAACCTATTTCATCACAGGATTTTAGGTAAGTTTGAAAGATCGATGGAGCACGCTGGTTCGTACCGGGTTCGTCTTCACCCTCCTCGATCCATCGAAAAACCCACTGGCGCTTTTTTCTCTCTCCCTCCGCCGGACCCGACGGATCGGGTCTCTCCATCGGACATCCGAGAGCTGCTTGCAATGCCGCTTTCCGGTCGAGAGGCGAAAGCGCCGCCTTGGCCACTTGCCACACCCACTCCCCTCGCGGCCTTAGAACTTCATTCCAACCGAAAACACAAAAGTACGCCGCTCGCCGGGGATCGACGTGTCGGTGAAATAGAATTTATCCCCGGCGTTCTTTACCGCCAGTTCGGCGGTCCACTCGGTGCGATTGCGCTTCCAAGCATACCCGACCGCTGCAGTGAAGGTAGTATAGGAGGGGTGCTCGAGGAGATAGAGGTTCTCCAAGGTGCCGTACGGACGGCTCCGGCTGCGGTAATTCGCTCCGGCGGTGGCGTGAACCCCCTGCCAGGCACCGTGCTTAAAGGTGTATTTGGCGAACACGTTCAATGCCTGGGGAAACGCGGAATCGATCAGGCTGCCTTCCGTCACCGGCGCCGCCGTGTTCGATACGACGGTCGGATCCATGTCGGTGTAGTTGGCCAGCAGCTGCAGTTCTTCCGTCGGAGACCAGAAGAGATCCACCTCGTATCCCCGGCTTCGCTCCATCCCGCTCAACCGGCTGACAATTCCCGGGAGATTGGGATCCCTGCGGGGAATGTTCGTGCGCTCGACCTCGAAGAAGGAGACCGAACCCGAGAAACGACCACCGAGCAGTTCGAATCGCAGTCCCGCTTCATGGCCGGTGCCTTCCTGGGGATCGTTCGGGAATTGCGCTCCATTCCCCTGAATTGACTCGGAGTAGGAGTAGAAGACATTCAGCCCTTCGACGACCCGGAAGGTGGCGCCCCCTTGAAAGCTGTCGAATTCGGTGCGCGGGGTCACGGAAACGGAGGGCGCTTGCCCGCCGGACGCACGCAGGTCCGGTTGAATCTGGATGCCCGAGCGGGCGAAGCTCCGAGCCGCGGCCGCGATTACGTTCAGCCGTTCTTTGAGGAAACTCGCGTTACCCACCACGTTGGCCTGCTGCCCGCGACTCGCGGTGCGTTGAAGCACCAAATGCCTGTAGTCTGCCGGAAAAGTGCCGAGCGTATAGTCGACCGCCGTGGGGGCATAGAGATTGAAGACCGGACGGTTGACGTTGCGGTAAACCGAATTATCCCCTGCTGCACGCGTATCCTGTGCGCCCAAAACCATATTCAGCCTCGTCCACGAGAAGGTCTGGGTGTAGTTCAAATCCGCTCGTAAGGTCCGGTTCCACTGATCCGTGTCCGATCGCCACGACTGAATGGGAACGGTTCGCGGCAGATTCCCCGCGGCATCCCGCTTGAGCGCACCGTTCGCAAACTGCGTGAATCGATCCTGATGACGTTGCGACTCCGCATAAACCACCCGCGCGGACAGCAGGTCGCTGAAGGTATGCACGAAATTCGCTTCGAAATAAACCTCGTCGTCGGTGCGTCGTGCGTTGGGACCGGCAATGGAGAAATCGCGAGGCAGGCCCGGCGCGTAGCCGACACCGATATCGATCATGCGGTTAGGGTTGCCGCCGACGGGTGCCAGCCGCGTTTCCACCACCTGCGGAAAACGCTCGTCCGAGGACGTCATCTTCGGCACATGCAGCCACTCGGTGGTCACCGTTAGGCTCGTCGGATAGGGCGCTCCCCGGATGTTCCATCGAACCGACGGAGCGAAATGCCAGCTTTCGCGTTCGCCGTACTGTCGCGTCGACTGCTGATTCTGCCCTGCCACGATGAAGCGATACAGGACGCTCCCGTCGCTCGTCACCGGCCCTGTCGTATCGACTTCGGCCCGCAGCGAGCCCTCCGAGTCGACGGAGGTTTCCAGGGAGGTCGCCGCTTTCGCCTGCGGCACTTTCGTCACGATATTGACCACGCCCCCCGGATCGCCCGTCCCATACAAAGCACTCGACGGTCCCTTCACCACTTCGACCCGATCGATCACCGAGGTATCGATCGAATTGGCGGTCGAGAAACCGATACCGTTGCGCCGGGGCCCACCCGTACCGAATCCACGGATACTGTACTGCCCGCCGAAGAATCCGTTGGTGCTGACGCCGCTGACATAGATCACCGCCTCGTCGAGATCGACCGCACCCAGGTCCTGGATGAAGTCCGCGGTGAGCACGGAAATGGTCTGAGGTACATCCATCAACTTCAGATTGATGCGTGTACCCGAGACCGAATTGGTCGCGCGATAACCGCGATCCCGCGTCGTCCCGACTTCAAAGGCCGAGAGCACGACCGCATCGTCTTTTTCGGGCGGAGCGGGAGGGGACGATGACGTCGTTTGAGCGCGGAGCGCGCACGTGGTAGCCAACAGGACGGCGACGGTAAAGAGCTGCCGTGGGGAGGTAATGAGGGAGTTCATGTTGTCATGGGGAGGATCGAGGAGAGGCTGAAGACGCGTGCGATCGTCAGAACGAACCCTTGATGCCGATCGTCCACACCGCTCCAAACCGCGCTTGATCGCGGAATTGTGCGTATTCGGGTGTGCGCGGTCCGTAGACTTCGAATGCCACCGGCGCGTCGTGGAGATTGGTCAGGTTCACAAACACTGCCACTCGCCGGTAAAAGGTATACTCCGCATTCACATCGATGAGCAGACGCTTGGATGCCCAGTTGTATGTTCCCGGCTCGATACTTCGACCGGGCGCAACCGTTGCCAACCGCTGCCTGCCCACGTAGTTCCACTTTACGCCCAGGCGATACTTGGGTCGCGTCAGCATGATTCCCCAATTCGCAGCCCGCGGCACATACCCCGAAAAACTATTGGAATCGTCTCCCGTCATTCTCTGGGCGGTCCCATTGACGAACACTTGCACGCCCCGCGCCCACGCAGGAAGGAACGTGAGCGCTTGTTTGTAGTTGAACTCGACGCCGGTCATGTGCGCCTGCGTCGGCAGATTGTATTGCGTCGAGACGTCGTAATCGCCGTACACTTCCGGAGAAAGCCCGTACAGACCGAGAAACTCGGGAGTCGCGCGAAAACGGGTAGTTCCGAAGAGGTTTTCGAAATCGCGCCGAAAGGCTCCGAGGGAAAGGAGGCCGACAGGCTCGAAATAGTGCTCCAGCGAAACCTTCACCGTCCGCGCCGACCACGCCTTGATCCCCGCATTGTTCACCGAGATGAAATCGTTCGGGCCCGGGAGATTCTGCGTATCCGGAAGCGTGAGACTGCCGGCGTATTGCACGAGATCCGGCCGACCCACAGACCAGAAATAGCCTCCCCGCAGAATGAGATTGTCCCGAAGATTGAAAGCCGCGTTGAGACTCGGGAACCAGCGCAAGTACTCCTTCTTGGAATGGAGGCCCCGCTCTACATTCGTCAGTTGAGCGACGGCCAACGCACCCGTCGCGATGGGCAGCGGACGACCGTTGGCACCCAGGATAACCTGCCCGTTGGCGGACCGTTGATAGTTGCGCGTCACATCGATCAACTGTCCTTCCCCCTCCACGTTCGTCTGCTCGGCACGGAGCCCGCCCACGAGCTTCAATCGCCCTGCCAAGAAGTTGACGTCGCTCCGAACGTACGCCGACGAAATCGTTTCTTCCGCGTACTTCGACGTCACGACGCCTTGGGTGTAGCGTGTCGTTTCGTTGAGAGTGAAATAGCCGGGATTCGTCCGGTAGAGCTCGTACAACTCTTCGTTGCTCACCCACTGGATGCGGGGAAACCCAAACGGTGCGGTCCGTTGCGAAAAACTCTCGTCCAGCACGACGGACGCGTTGTCGTCCGCCGAGTTCGCAACCCGATCGTTACCCACGAAGGTGAAGGTCGGAGTGTCGCGACGAATGTCCTTCATCACATAACGCACGTCGATCCCCGCCTTCAGCGTGAAGGGCACCGCGGCGAAGAACTCGCGCTTGACGTTCGCAAACGCATTCCGCTGAACCGCGTTAGTTTCGAGCGAATTTCCGTTCGCGGTGTTGAGGGAATAGGTATTGAGCGAAAACGGATCGACGGCCGCTCCCGTGATGCCGTCGGTCACGGTAATGACTCGGGGACGAAGATAAAAAATGTCGTTGAACGAAACGGTAACGTTCTGGCGACGGGCCTGAGTGTTGTTGAAGGCACCGCTGGTCAGATCGGTATCTCTCCGATCGGTCAGGGACACCCCAAACCCCGCTTCCGCATCCCAGGCGGACCCGTCGTGGCGGTACGTCACGGAGGGCATGTAGAGGTTCTGCGCGACCGTGTTGGCGACATTGACGAGTCGGATCTCGCCCGCGCCCGTGGCACCCCGAGTCGACGTCGAGGTAAAATCGCCCGGCGCGACGCGATTCGCAAAGAACGTCAGCGTACGCATATTGATCTCCGCGCCCGCGAACCCGTATTGAAACGAAAACGACAGCCGGTCGTTGGGCGTCAAACGGTAGTCGAGAGTCGCGCCCAACGCCTTCCGCTCCGCAATCGCCGTCCGATCGCGCACGGCGTAGTCCGTCAGGTAGGGTCGATCCGGCGTGGTGTCGGGAAGCGTCGTCCCATTGGTCGCCGCGCCTGCCCCCCGCCAGGTGTTTTGCATGAACTCCTGGGGCGTGTAGACCGGCGATGTGCTCGCCGAGAGCGTGAACCCGAACCGCTTGTTCACCGGCACCACCGCCGATGCCATGAACTCCGGGCTGACTTTGCGCGTGGGTTCGCGACGTGGACCCGGCGTCTTGTGAAAGCTGCGGTCGTTATCCCGCATGAGCAGTGCGGCACTGAAATGATAAATCGGTCGGGAACGCTCGAAAGAGCTACGCGGCACGATATTGACGGAACCGGCCAAGGCCGAACCCGAGGTTTCCGGAGTCGGCGTGTGGGAGACCTCGATTCGAGCCGCATTGTTGATCGAAAGCAAATGAAGGCCGGCTCCGCGCGACGTTCCGCCGGCGGGATTCGCCAGATCGAATCCGCCGACCGTCACGGGCACGTTGTTCGGCGGCACTCCACCCAAGGAGATTTGATAGGCTTCTCCCTGGCTTCCGAGACTGATGATCACTCCAGGTACGGACTTGAGGACCTCGCCCGCGTTACCGTTCGCCACCGGACCGAATTCGTCGGCGGCCACGACATTCATCAGGTTCGGAGCGAAACGCTGCGTATTGATCGCGATCGCGGCTCCGTCCATTTCCGTGGCCGCCTTCACGACGAATTCGTCCAACCGGATCGCATCGCCAGGGGCACCGCGAGGCTTAAATCCGGTGAAGCTAAAGTTCATTTCCACCGTGTCACCCGCAACGACGGTCACCGGTCTGGTTTCGGCAGGAGCACCCGTGCGAAAGACTCTCACCTGTGCGAGCCCTGCGGGAACATTGCGAAGACGATACTGGCCGGTGGCATCGGTCAGCGTTTCGAGCGCGGTGCCGTCGATCGTGACGCGCGCATTCTCGACATACTCGCCCGAGGACGGATTGAAAACCCGACCTTCGACCACGCCGACCCCGGGGTCTTGGGCAAAAACGGGGCGGTCGACGGCTAGGACGACAACGAGGCAGGCAAATGCCAGCCGAAACGGGCGGATACGCGGGTGGATCATCGGTGGGGTGGAAGAAACGAGGAACGGCTCCGGCGCACTGCGCGCAGGGCAAGGGACCGACGGAAACTGGCGGAACTGAGGAAGGGGTCGGGAGAGCGTAACGTTTCGCCGTAGGCGGGACACTACAGTCGAGACGGAATGGCTTCGCGCCAACCGGCAGAGAGCTGTGCAGACAGTTCGGCGACTCGGACGATTTGCTCGGGACGTTCTGCCAAATTTTCGTTCTCCTCGGGGTCGGCTCGCTCGTCGTAGAGTTCGCGACCGACAAGCGCATTGGCTTTGTCGGTCCACTCGACGTAACGATAGGACTCCGTGCGAATCGCCCGTCCCAGTTTTCCGGATCGGGGCATTTCGCTGAAGGCCGCACGCTTCCATGCGCGTCCGGGGCGATCGAGCAGCGGGCCGAAACTCGTCCCCTCCGCACGACCGGGCGCGGGAAGTCCTGCGAGTTGTGCCAGGGTCGGATAGAGATCCACGAATTCGACCAGTGCGGAAGTGCCCTCGCCTTTCGCCTTCATTCCGGGACTGGAAACCAGCAGGGGCGCGCGTGTCGCCATCTCGTAATTTGCGTGCTTGTGACCCCAGCTGCCGTGCTCGCCCATCATATAGCCGTGGTCGCCGAGAAAAACGACAATGGTATTCTCCTGCAATCCCGCTTCGCGTAGGGCGTCGAGCACTCGGCCCACGCACGCATCCATATAACTGATACTCGCAAGATAGCCCTGAAGATACTTCCGCTTGAAGGCTTCGTCGCGACCTGCCACCGGAGGGAAGTCATGGAATCCGGCCGCCATTCCCAGATTGAGGGTTCCAGCCGGCGCACCGCGCGGCGGCGTCTCGGGGCTCGGCATCGGGAGCGTCTTGGGGTCGTAGAGATCGAAGTACTTTTTCGGAGCGACGAAGGGCAGATGGGGCTGATAGAATCCGACCGCCAGGAAGAACGGTCCGTCCTTGGCCTCCGACCGCGCTCGCAGAAAGTCAGCGGCGCGTTGCGCGGTTTGGCCGTCGCGCAACGCCTCGTCCGGCACATCCGGCCCCTCGAAGGCTGCCCCGCGGGGCCAGTCGTGGGAGTGCTTGAATTCCTTTCCCGCCGCCCGAGCCTCGGCGATCAGCCGTTCGCGAATCGCGTTTTGTTCGGGTCCCCAGACCGGATTGGTCGGCAGCCAAAGGGGCTCGCTCCAGGAGGCCGGATCGTCCTCCGAGCCCAAGCCGGTTTCCGCGTAGACATGAAAGACTTTTCCCAGCGCGACCGAGCGGTAACCGTTCTGCTTGAAATGTTGGGGCAGTGTGACGACCTCCGGCACCGCATCCCGGATCGTCCGACCGAAACCGCGCAATCCGGTCGTCGCGGGTCTGAGACCGCTCAGAAACGAGTTCCGCGACGGACTGCAGATTGCGATCTGCACGTAAGCACGATCGAAACGCAGGGCTCGGCGGGCAAAGTCGTCGAGATGCGGAGTCCGGATAACCGGGTCGCCGTAGCAGCCCAGTTGGGGGCGAAGGTCGTCGGACAGGAGCACGAGCACGTTCGGCCGAGAAGCGGCCAGCGCCGGAGCGAGTAAGGCGAGCCCGAATAAACAGGCATGCGCGAACGCGCCGGAAACGTCGGCGAACGGGAACGATTCCGTGGCAGGAAGGGAATGCATGAGGGGTAGAGAAAGAAGGAGGGCGCGCGTGCAGGCTAGTCGGGCCGGCCCGCCAGACACATCGCTTGAATTTCCGGCGCCGAAAGCGAAGCGGAATAGATCGAAAACTCGTCGAGACGGCCGTTGAGATTTCGAATGGGGAAGGGGTGATTCTTCCAGGGAATTCCCCAATTTCCCAGTTCGCATGCGCCGTAGACAATCGGCCGATTCGGCCGATGTTGCGCATCGACCTCCCGGCTGACTTCCACGCCGTCCACGTATTGAACGACAGCACCGGACCGGTTGTCGTAGGTCACGGCAATGTGGTGCCACCGTCCTGTGTTTGCGCGGTCGAAGACAACCGGCGAGAAATAAATGCGGTTTCGAGGCTTCCCCTCGCCGCCCTGATCGTCTTCCGGATAGGTCAGGGAAAACATCAGGCGACCGTCTTCGTGGATTTGCCAGTGGGGCTCGCCGGCTTCGTATCCGTCCGTCAACAACAGGGCGTTGTATTTCCGATCCAAGCCGTCGACCTTGACCCAGCAGGCAAAGGTCAGCGCATCGTAGGTACCGTCGATGTTCAAACGCACTCGATCTCCTGGCCGCTTGAATTCCAGCGCGTCTTTACCCGGCCAGCGCCCCTCCGACCACGCCACGCCCACGGCACCGCCGTCGCGCGACCCGTTGCGGGGAGCCGTCGCGTTCGTGATGAGCCGGTCCCAGGCATCCCCACGTTGCATCGGATAATACGCGATTAGTCGCGGATCCGCGTGCTGAGTCGACGAATACGCCTTCCATTCGGAGAACCGTTCGCGTTGCTTTTCGCGACCGAGCGAGCGCAGGCGGTCTTCGTTCACAAACACATCCCGCGAGGTCAGTCCGACCCGTCGCGCCACTCCACCCGACGACTCCATGCCCTCGCCGCGTTTGAGACTCACCATCGCCGCTCCGAGACTGTGTGCCTCCACTTCTCCGTCGAACACATGCACACGCGACCCCGCTTTCGCCGGATCGACTTCCGCGCCGAACTCCGTACCGCGATCGACCACCAGAAAATCCGGCGTCCGCAGCCTGAACCCCTGCGCTGCCGGGGGAACTCGCACCCTCACCTTGCCCACGACGCAAACCGCTTCCCACGAGGAGATGACATCCAACTCGGCGGGCCCTTCTAAGATAAGCGTCGCTCCGCTGAAAAACTCGATGCGAGCCAGGCCCTTTTTCAGGGCAAATTTCCCCGTCGCCAGCGTATCGCCGGAGCGGAGCGCCACTTTCGGATCGCTCCAATCGACGTCCACCAGCTGCGTCACGACAGCACAGCCCACATCCGTTTGCTCCACCCGCGCGATGGTAGGATCGCGTGGACGCCACCAGACCGCCACGAGGGCGACGCAGGCCGCCAGAGCGAGCGCAACGCAGGCCGCCAGAGCGAGCGCAACATAGGAAAACCTCAGCACTCTGGAACGCGAGGACACGGCGGTCTGGGGCCGCCACGCGGCAGAAATCCGATCGCGGCTCGCCCAATCGCGAAGCGAAGCGTCCAGCCAAGCCGCCCGGCGAAACGCCCGACGTGCGGCGGAGTCGTGACGGAGACGCTCCTCGAACGCGGCGCGTTCGTCCGGTTCGAGCGTTCCGCGGAGCCAACGATCGATTCGATCGTCGAGTTCCCGATCGCTCACGAGGGCTCCTCCTTCAGTTCCTGCTGGATGCAATCGCGCAACCGGGAACGCATCCGCTGAATCGATTTGTAAACACCCTCCACGCTGCGCCCGGCCTGCGCGGCGAGTTCGTTGATCTGAGTGCCTGGCTGGTAGGCAAGCTGAAGGAACTCCCGCTGAGGTGCGGGAAGTTTCTCCAAACACCGGGACAACGCAGAGCGCTCGCGCTCCAGCGCATCGGCTTCCTCGACCGCCTCCGCCGCCATCAGCTCGAAAAGGTCGTCGGAAAAGATGTGAGGATCGCGACCGCGGTCTCTCAAATATCGCAACGCCTCGAACCGGGCGATGGCCCCCGCCCACGCCATGAAATTCGTCGCCGTGTCGAAGTGCTCGAATTTACGCCATGCCACCAGGCTTGTCTCCTGCAAGACATCGTCGACGGCACTCCATTGCGGCAGCAGCGAACGGAGCAATCCGCGCAGCCGCGTCTCATGCGCCACGAAAAGCGGCACAAACTGTTCATAGCGCGCAGCCTCTTCCGAGGAATGGGGTAGCGGACGATTCATGGTCCGGGGCGGCACTTCACAGCATAGGTAACTTCCAGCCGACCACGGATTGGACACATTATTTTGATAGGTTGCGCAGATTTCTGCGGTGCTCGAGTGGGGACACTGAAATTTACGCGGTAACCGGCGATTTCCTCGAAAAAGCATGTCCAATCGGGCCCGATTCGGAAGTATAGTAGCGGTAAGTTGCTTCGCTATACCCTTGTTCTCGGATGACCCCACGCTCTCTATCCCGTTTCCTGAGTCGCTCGTTCCTGGTGCCGCTGACGGGCGGCGTCGTGCTGATGGGCTCACTCTCCGCTCAGCCGGTTGGGCCGACCCCACCTGAAGTCGAAACGATTTCCAACCTTACATACGTCACCCACGGCGACAAAAGGCTGCAGCTCGACCTTTTTCGACCGGCCGGCCAGAAGGGTGTCCTCCCGGGGGTGGTCTGTATCCACGGTGGGGGCTGGCAGCAGGGCGAACGGGGCCAGCACGCCGCACTCGCACGGGCGATCGCGGCACATGGCTATGTCACCGTAACGATATCGTACCGGCTCTCCGGCGAACTGCCCTTTCCCGCGCAGATTCACGATGCCAAGGCCGCGGTACGCTGGCTGCGGGCCCACGCCGCGAAGTATCACCTCGATCCGACCGCGATCGGCGCGGTGGGACACTCCGCCGGAGGCCACCTGGCGGCTTTGCTGGCCACCTCGGGCGGCGTGTCGGCCCTCGAAGGCACCGCAGACCTCGAGGCGGGCGAAAGTACCGTTCAAGCCGTCGTGGCGTTCGGCGCCCAATCCGATCTCACCGCCGCACACATTCAGGCCAATCATCTCAACGTGGAAAAACTGCCGATGTGGTCGAAGTTTCTCGGCGGTGCCTATCGCGACGTCCCAGAGCGTTATCGAGCGGCCTCGCCCTTGACCTATCTCGATCGCAGCGATCCCCCGCTCGCGTTCATCACAGGAGAGAGAGACAGTGCGAGTACACGCGCCGACGGCACCCGCCGCGAGCTGATGCGCCTGGGGATTCCCACCCGGCTGACGGTGATCAAAGAAGCCGGGCACGGCATTTTCCAGCGTCCCGAATGGGCCAAAGCCGTGGTGGAAAACTCGGTCGGTTTCCTCGACCTCCATCTCAAAAATCGGAGTCGCCCACTCGTCCAAAGCGCACCCGAACATCCCCTCGCGCCCATCTTCCCGGCCAACGCCCGCTGGCAGACGGTCGGCGGTGGCTATGCCGGTTGCGAAGGCGCACAGTGGATCGAGGAAAACGGCGAACCCACCCTACTCTTTTCGGCGCAACACGACTTCTTCGTCTTCCGCTGGAACGAACGCAACGGTCTCCGCCCATGGCGGGACGATTCGCCGGAAGCCACCGCCTTTCGACCCGACGGTCGCGGCGGTTTCTTTGTCGTCGAGCAAACCAATCGCACTGTCGTGCGTTGGGATGCCGACGGAAAGCGGACAGAGGTACTCTGCGACCGTTTTGAAGGCAAACGGTTGAATCGTCCCAACGATGTCGTTCTCCGCCGCGACGGCACCCTGTGGTTCAGCGATCCCGATTTCCTCTTCAAACAACGCCCTGGCGATGTGAAGGAATTGGAGGGACAATTCCTCTACCGCTTCGATCCGAAGAAGAAGGATCTACGCGCCGTCGTTCGCGATCTGAAAACCCCCAACGGCCTCACCTTCTCGCCCGACGATCGCTTCTTCTATTTCGACGATTCTGCGGGCGACGCCATTTTCCGCGCGTCCGTCGCCGCCGACGGCACGCTGGGGCCGCGCGAAGTCTTCGCGCGGATACCCGCCAAGGGTTTGGACGGTCTCGCTTTCGATGCCAAAGGACGGCTCTGGTGCGCTGCGATGGACGGCGTGCACGTCTTCGACGCCAGCGGCAAAGAACTCGGCACGCTGAGACTTCCCTACAAACCCACCTCGATCGCCTTTTCCGCGGGCGCGGCCCCTTTTGTTTGTGTGACCACCCGCGAAGCCGCCTTTGTGACTCGGCTCCAGCCCTGAATTTCTAACCCATGACTACCCTGCCCTTGTCCCGTCGTCATTTCATTCGCTCGAGCGCCAGCGGCGGTCTCGCAGCCGTTCTCGCGAGCGGCGTGTCTCCCGCGTTTCTCCGCGCCCAGGCCGGCAAACCCGAGGGAAAGCTCGGCATCGCACTCGTCGGACTTGGCGGGTTCAGCACCGCAAGCATCGCGCCCGAAGTGAAATCCACGCAGAACGTTTATCTCGCGGGCGTCGTCACCGGCAACGCCGAAAAGGGACGCGCGTGGGCGAAGGAACACGGTTTTCCCGAGAAGAACGTGTACAGCTACGACACGTTCGATCGAATCGCCGAGAACAAGGACATCGACGTCGTCCATATCGTGCTGCCGAACGGCATGCATGCCGAATACTCGGTGCGGGCAGCGCGCGCCGGCAAACACGTCATGTGCGAAAAGCCGATGGCGATTTCTTCGAGCGAATGCCGCATAATGATCGACGCCTGCAAGAAAGCCGGCGTTTTGCTCGGGATAAACTACCGCCTGCATTTCGAACCGCATCATCTCAAAATGATGGAGCTCGCCCGCGAGAAAACCTACGGCGCGGTCAAGGCGATTTCCGCGGATTTCTCCTGGAAGCGCGGCGACAACAAGCCTTGGCTGCTCGACCGCAAACTGGCGGGCGGTGGCGCCGCCTTCGACACCGGCGTGTATCCCATTCAAGCCGCCTGTTACATCGCCGGCGAAACGCCCATACGGGCCAGCGGTGTCGCCACCAGCACGCGCGACGTTTACCGTACCGCCGGAATCGAGGAAACGATGGCTTATACGCTGGAATTTCCCGGCGGCGTGGTGGCTCAATGCCGCGCCAGCTACGCTTACGCCGGGCATCAATTCACGGTTTCCGCCGAGAGCGGGACCTTTGCCTGCACCGTTCCCCCAACGGGCGGCTCGGTGTTCGGCCAATCCGCCCGCGGACAACCGAACCGAAAGCAGGTCGTCCTTCCAAAGAACGAAATTTTCAAAGCCGAGGATACCCTCCAACTTGCGGTGCTCCACGATCGATTCGCCGACTCCATCCGGCAGAAAACCGCCTTCGCCTGCCCGGGGGAAATGGGTCTGCGCGACGCCCTCATCCTCGAGTCGGTTTATGCGTCGGTTGCGCAAGGCGGAAAAGTCGTTCCCGTTAAATCGTAAGTGACCCTGCCGTTTATCGCCCCCTCCCTCACGATGCTCCGTCTGCTCAACATTTCCGTCGGTCTGATCGCGGTCGCAGTCACGACTTCGTGGGCGCAGGCCGCCGCTTCATCGGCATCCGAGGCCGAGTTGCTCTTCGCGCATCGGATCCAACCGATGATCAAGACGAAGTGTCTGTCTTGTCACGGCGACGACGAAGCGAAGATCAAGGGAGACCTCGACCTGCGCACCCGCGAAGCGATGCTCTTGGGTGGGGAAAGCGCGGAACCCAGCGTCGTCATCGGCAAACCCGAGGAAAGTCCCTTCTATCTCGCGATCACCCGCGAACATGCGGACTGGGAAGCGATGCCTCCGAAAGACAATGACCGGTTAACATCGGAACAGGTGACGTACGTCAAGGAGTGGATCGCCGCCGGTGCCCCGTGGCCAAACGCCACGCGGGTCGCCGAGCTGATGAAGACGACGAACACGTGGTCGGTGGAAGGTGGCGTCGCGGTGAAAACCAGTGGCGGACTCGACGACGATTGGACGAATCGGAGGTACAAACCGGAAGACCTTTGGTCGTATCGAACGCTGAAGAAGCCCGCAGTGCCCGCCGTCAACGCGGAGCCGGGGCGGTCAACGCGGCTGAACCCCGTCGACGCGTTTATCGACGCCCACCTCGTCGCTGCGAACGTCCTTCCGGCCCCGCTCGCGGACCGCCGCACCTTGATCCGGCGCGCAACCTTCGATCTCACGGGTCTGCCCCCCACCCCGGAAGACGTGTCGGCGTTCCTCCGCGATCCGGCTTCGGACGAACGGGCATTCGCGACCGTCGTCGATCGCCTCCTTGCCTCGCCGCATTATGGCGAGCAGTGGGGCCGGCATTGGCTCGACGTCGCGCGCTATGCCGATTCGAGCGGCTTCGCCAATGACTTCGCGCGGGGCAACACCTGGCGTTATCGGGACTACGTCATTCGCGCCTTCAACTCCGATAAACCCTACGACGAATTCGTGCGCGAACAGCTTGCCGGCGACGAAATCGCCGAGGCTCACCGCGCCAAGGCGAGAGCAGACGCCAAGCCCGAAGGACACGAAAGCGATCTCCTCATCGCTCCCGGATTCCTGCGCATGGGGCCATGGGAACTGACGGCAATGGAAGTCCCCAAAGTCGCCCGCCAAAAGCTGCTCGATGACATCACCGACAGCGTGGGTCAGGTGTTTCTCGCGAACCCCCTGCAATGCGCCCGTTGCCACGATCACAAATTCGATCCGGTACCGACTCGGGATTACTACAGCTTCCAGGCGATTTTCGCGACGACGCAAATCGTGGAACGGCCCGCGGACTTCGAACCCGAAGAGCGCATTGAGGGCTTCGAAGAGAAAAAATACCTGCTGCAACGCGAACGCCATTATCGGGACGTCTTGAAACGCCTCGACGAAAAATCGATGGTCGCCGCACGCGCGTGGTACGCGGAAAAAGAGATCGACCCGGCGACATTCGAGGCCGCGGTGCAAACGATCGATGGCCGGTCCACCACCCGTGTGCGAGACATTGGATTGTCGGGAGTGCGCGCGGCCCTGATGAAGATGGGCATCTCCGAAGATCGGATTCCGCCGAAAGCGGTCGGATTCTCTCCCGAAGACTACGGACACGAACGCATCGCACGGAAGGGACTGGAGCGCATTCGTTGGGACCTCGATCGTTACGACCCGATCGCGTTTTCCGTCTACAGCGGTCGCACGCCGGAACTCAGTACGGTCCTCGTACCGCAGCGCATGCCCGCTGCACCGATGACAAACGGCGAACTCGAGCAAACCTGCATCCTCACCGGCGGCGATCCGTTCGCCAATGGACAGAAAGTCGTCCCGGCCGTACTCAGCGCCCCCTCCTATCTCGCGGAAATGAATCCCGAGCTTGCGCGCGTGCCCGCGGAGATCGTGGGCCGAAGGCTGGCGCTCGCCGACTGGATCGCGTCGCCTCAGAATCCGCTCACCGCTCGCGTCATGGCAAATCGCATCTGGGCCTGGCATTTCGGAACCCCGATCGCCGGGAATCCGAATAATTTCGGCGCGACCGGCAAAAAGCCTACGCATCCCGAACTCCTCGACTGGTTGTCCGCCACGTTCATCGACGGCACCGCGGCTATCGGCCCAGCGACGCCGTGGTCGATCAAGGCCATGCATCGTTTGCTCATGACGTCGGAAGCCTATCGCCGTGCGAGTCGGCATCCCGACCCTAAGACACTTGCCGAGCGCGATCCGCTGGGCGTGAGTTACGCGGTCTTTAAACCCCGCCGACTGGCCGCGGAGGAGATGCGCGATGCCATGCTCGCCGTCTCCGGCGAACTGAACCCGGCGATTGGCGGTATTCCGATCCGCCCCGAGATGAACAAGGAAGCTGCCCTGCAACCGCGCCAGGTGATGGGAACCTTCGCAGAAGCGTGGCAACCTTCGCCGCTTCCGGCACAACGTCATCGGCGGAGCATCTACGCGCTGAAGATTCGCGGTCAGCTCGATCCGTTCATGGAGGTATTCAATGGACCCAGCCCCGATCTCTCCTGCGAAGCCCGCGACGCCTCGACTGTCACGCCACAGGTCTTCGCACTCTTCAACAGCGAAGCGACCCTGGATCGCTCCCTCGCCCTCGCCACGCGTGCGCAGCGCGAAACCCAATCGCGCGAGGCCGCCATCGCTCGGCTCTTTCAGCTCGCCTACGGTCGGGCTCCCGACAGCGAGGAATTGGCATTATGCCTGGATCATTGGACGGCGATGACCGTCAAACAACGCACACTTACCTTTGCAAGACCGGCACACCCCCGCGAGGTCCTGCGGGAGGCCGTCGAGGAAAATACCGGAGAGAAATTCACCTTTTTGGAGCCCTTGGAAGTCGCCGCCGACTTTGTCTCGGACCTCAAGTCGGTCGATGCCTCCCCCGAAACCCGAGCGTTGGCCGACGTGTGCCTGGTTCTTCTCAACGCAAACGAGTTCGCCTACGTTTACTGACGCCTATGAACCCCTTCCCCTGTGCCGGTCACCGCGCGCTTTGGGCGCCCACGCGCCGCGATTTCCTCTACAGTCTCGGCGCCAGTATCGGCAGCGTCGCGCTGAGCTCGATCCTCGCTCGCGATCTCCTCGGCGCCACACCCGCGGGCCCGGTGACCGCGGCGGCGGGTCCGCTCTCGGCTAGGGCCGGTCATTTTCCGGCGAAAGCGAAAAACTGTATTTTCCTGATGATGGAAGGCGGTCCGTCGCATATCGATACGTTCGACCCGAAACCGAAACTCGCGCAGTTGCACCTCCAGGAGTTTACTCGGGAAGGAAAGATGAAGTCCGCGATGGAAAGCGGAAAACGCTACTATGTGCAGAGTCCGTTCAAATTCCGAAAAGCGGGCAAGTCCGGCGCCGATATTGCGGAAAACTGGGAGCACCTCGCCAAGGTGGTCGACGATCTGTGTTTCTATCGCGGTTGCCAGGTCGACTCGGTCAATCATCCGACGGCCATGTATCAGATGAACACGGGCAATCGTTTCGGCGGCGACCCGGCCATCGGGTCCTGGGTCAACTACGGATTGGGATCGGTCAACCAGAACCTGCCCGGATTTGTCGTTCTGCCGGAGGTTTCGTATCCACAGGGCGGATCGTCCAACTGGGGCAACGGTTTCCTCCCTGCCAACTACCAGGGCACCCCGCTCCGGCCCAAGGGCTCGCCGATCCTCGATCTGACGCCCCCTGCGGGCATCTCCCGCGACCATCAGCGCCAGAACCTCGATCTCCTGGGCAAACTCAACAGCGCGCACCACGCCGCCCATCCCCAGCACACCGAGCTCGAAGCGCGGATGGATGCCTATGAACTGGCCTTTCGTATGCAGATGCAGGTGCCCGGCATCCTCGATCTGGACAAAGAAGACCCGACGTTGAAGGAGAGTTATGGGATCGGCGCCGATGCCACCGACGCCTTCGGCCGCAAATGCCTGCTTGCCCGTCGGCTGGTGGAACAAGGGGTGCGCTTCGTACAGCTTTACGCCGGGACCTGGGATTCGCACGACTACATCGAGCGTGCGCACGGGAACCTCGTGCGCAATGTCGACAAGCCCATTGCAGCACTCATCGCCGATTTGAAGCAACGCGGTCTCCTGGAGAGCACACTCGTCGTCTGGTGCGGCGAGTTCGGCCGTTCCCCCGACAACGGGGTCCGTGGAGGCACGGCCTACGGTCGAGATCACAATCCCAAGGCAATGACGATGTGGATGGCCGGCGGCGGCGTGAAGGCCGGCCACACCATCGGTGCAACCGACGAAACCGGCGCCGAAGCAGTGGACTGTGTGCATCACGTGCGCGACCTTCACGTGACTCTGATGCGCCTCCTCGGACTGGACGACAACAAGCTCACCTATTTCCACGGCGGTCGCTTCAAACAGCTCTCCCAATTCGGCGGCCAAACGATCAAAGAGTTGATCGCATAGTTTCAGGCGACGGGAGACGTCCCCGAGGCTGGGCCCGAGTTCGGAGTCCGGCCTTCAGGCCGCTCCGAAAAAACCTCCACCGTTGCTCCCACCTCCTACCTCGAACGCTCCATACCCCTCGGAACGGGCTAAAGCCCGGACTCCAAACTCCGATGCCGCTCGCCTTCGAGCGAGACCGCGCTCAGGCGGTTGGAGCTCTGCGGATCCGCTGAACTCCCGTCGACCTCAACCGCACTCTCGCGCCGTTAGCGCCGCAAGGTTCGATCGAGAAACGCCACGGCGGCGTCCTCCGCCGCCCCTGCACGAAAAAGCATCGTCGCGTGCCCCTTTCCCTCGACCCAGAGCAGGTGGTTGCGAACTCCCGCACGCTCGAGCGCGGCTTGCAGGCGACGACTGTGCTCGGGGTCGACGGTGGTATCGGCGGTTCCGTGATAGAGAAAAAACGGTGGATCGTCCCGGGTCACGTGCGTGACAGGAGACGCGTCGCGAAAGAGTTCGGGCTTCTCCGAGAACGTGGCGCCGAGAAATCGAGGGAGAATTTCTCCGCCGGTAAACAGCGTCAGATCGCTCGGTGCACTGAAGGCCACCACTGCCTGTACCCGTTCTTCCGGCGGAGCCGGAAGCGTGCCCAGAAGCGAGGCCAAATGTCCGCCCGCCGAAAACCCATAGGCCGCGACGCGGTCAGGCTGAAGCCTCAGTTCCGACGCGCGCGTCCTCAGCCAGCGAAGTGCCTGGCGCAAATCGTCGACCGGGGCCGGATATTCGAATTCCGGCGTCCCTCGGTAAGCGACATTCATGACCACGAAACCGCGCTTCGCCAATTTCCGAGCCAACAGCGTCATCCACCAGCGATTGTCTTTGGAGTCCCAATTGCCGCCATAAATCAGCACGACCCCCGGCCACGGTCCCGCGCCCGTGGGTCGATATAAATCCGCTTTGAGTGCAACCGGCCATTCCGGTGGCGTGTAAACGACATTGGAGGTTTTGATGTAGTCGGTTCTCACGGCATTTTGAGCGACCGTCGCCGATTTCTCCGACGTTGTGGAGCAACCCGAGCCGAGAAGCTGGAACGCACACAGCACCGCGGCGGTGCACACACCCCGCTTTAGGCACGAGCGTTGCGACCGTTGCTGCGATGAGTCTTCGTGCAAGCTTGAGTGGCTCATCACGCGTCATCCCGTCGTTCTCTAATCGACAGGTCTGACGGTTTAAACTCCGGCTCGTCCTCCTCGCTTTCGTCTCCGTCACCGACGCCATAGTGGGGTGATTCCGGATCGTCGAGGGCGTCGGGAGCGGGGAGTTTACCATCCCCGCCCGGCGAGGGAGGCGGTGGCCCGCGGCGTTCGGAGGAATCGCGCGAATCCAAGCTACTTGAACCGGGCGGTGACGATCGGTGAATAGGCATAAATCGAAAGACAATGGCGATGGCGAACTCGCGAGTGCGCAGTATCGCACGTTTGAGCCCTCGACGCCATCCGACCGGCAACCGTATGAGGTCTCCGCAGATTTCCCGGTCCAACGCGCCCCTGCCACTGCCTTAGACGTATCCATGCAAGCGAAAGTAGCCACCGTCGTGAAACGGTGGACGGGGTGGGTCGCGCGGGTCATCGGTCTCGCGACCGATGCTGCAAGGATTCTCTGAGTTCGACTGCATGGATACGGCTTAGGCAACCGCAATCAGACGAAGGAGCAGCCACAAGGTGAAAGCCATTCCTCCGAGGATAAACAGTAGCACCGAAGCGAGGAAAAAGCCGATCGTCCGCAGGGGACGCGGGCTCAACCTCGGCGAATAGCTCCCGTCGATCAGTTTCAAGTTTCGGGTATTCGCCTGGAACCAAAAGTCGAAGATGTCTCCCGCTAACGGAATTGCACCAAAGATGGCCTCTATCGCGACATTCCCCAGCATCCCGACAATCGTCCGCCATGGCAGACCCAAGCGGACCGCCTCGTAGACAATATAGAGGGAAAGGACGGCGCCGATCCAATCTCCGATCCAAGGGATCAATCCCAGGATCGGATCCAGACCAAATCGAAATTTTCCGCCCGCTCCAACCGCCCGGTCGAGAAGCCAGCCTAAACCACGCAGTCGACGCAGCCGAGTGGCGGCGTCTCGCGAAACCTCTCGATGCACGGGGTATGCCTCGCGTATGCCCATAAACCTACCGAGAACGCGATTCCCGGTCTCAGTGCCATAAAATCTGCGGAATTGTCTTCGGGCTTTCGCTCGGGAACGGACGGCATCCCAGTTAAAGGTTCCGTCTCGGTCGCCGCCGATCTCGGTCGTCTCGTCGGTTTTTTCTCCCAGACGAACGGGCGGGTTGACGCAGTCGTGAATGGCTCGGGACATCCGGAAACGGGGGCATTGCTCTCGATCGGCGACGAACGATGGCTCGAGATTTTTGAAATATACTTTCTCAGCGTCGTGCGCATGAACGCGCTTTTGGTACCCTTGAAGTCACGTCAAGCCGGTGGCTCGCTCGTCACCCACCGATCGTCACTGTGGGACAACCGGTGACAATCACGCCTCCATGCGCAGTGAGATCGCCGATCCGCGCGGCGGGCTGTCCGCCGATTGTAACGGTGGCAGATCCAAGGAGAATACTGTCGGGAGGCCCCACGCAAACACAGAGCGAGTTGACCGTGGCAGCGGGCATTCCACCGATGGTCACCGTCGGAACGCCCGGGGGCAAAATCGGACCGCCCACGTGCGGCACCAACACCGTAATCAGCGGACAAATGTGGAAGTCGGTAACGCGGGCGGCGGGAGGCATGAGATTAAGGAGCGTTCGGGGCCAAGAGCCCATTGTGTTCGAGAATACACCTGTCCATTTGAACGATGAGCGTGTGCAGATTTGTCGGCGAAGACGAATCGAACCCAGCCGCAACGTACAGGAGCGGCACGGTCTTGGACGGGTCGGCCGGATCGGGACGGACGGTGCGAGCGACGATCAAACCGTCGTTTAGAGCCGAGGCTATTCCCAACTTCGAGTGGACGCGATCCAAGCGAAACCGCCGCTCAAGTTCCTCGCTAAAAAAGCTCCGCGTGTACGAACCGACCGAAATCAATCGACCGCGGTCCAACACCCGCAATCCGACTTTGTCTTTATTCATCAGGTGCTTCATCGCACTCGACGCTTCAGGATTCACGAGTCGATCCTGCTCGAGCAGCGTCAGCATTGCCGCCATCGACGCTGCCGTCGCGCTGACAAAATCCACCGCCCTGCTCTTCAATGGCGAGGGCGGCAAACGCCAGCGGAACGTGCCGTCATGAGTGGAACCTTCCCAGAGTCCGCCACCCCGCTCCGGCCGGTAAAGGTCGTTTTGCCAAAGAGAGGAGGCGATGTACCAAAAACTCACGTTTTCGATGCAAGTGTGGGTCGCAGCTCCATCGGAATCGTCGATCATCAGGAATAGCCTCTCGGCAAACGTGAACTGACGCACTTGTTTGATTTTCTCTCCTCGACTTCGCACATAGGCCTCGACGCGAGCGTTGGTGTGCGGAGCGGTGCTTGAGCCGGTCGCATCCACCAAAATCAGATCGCTCCCTCTAAAACTCATTTTCAAACCGGGACCGCTCTTTGTACTGGTAAAAATATGCTCCAAGTCCGGCGCGGAAAAGGGACGGGGTACCGCGATGGTTTTCCCATCCACTTCGATCAATCGTCCCAGCTGCTCGATTTTCGGGCCTGCGGGAAATAGCGTTTGGACGTTGGTCGCGTCCCGCTTTTGCGCATCGGTCCAGATATCGCGCGCCGCCGTAAAAAGGTCTTTCTCTACCGAGATTCCTTTGCGCACCGAGAGTTCCTCAAGATCGGATTTAAGCTGGAATGCCGCAAACATACACGCGAGCTTTGCCATGCTGCCAAGACCACCCTGCAGCAATTCGTCGTGGCCGGAAAACTGCGGCGCAATCGATTTGGCAGGCCCGCTCATATCGACCAAGGCGAACCGGAGGCGTCGGAGCTCGGGATGCTTCGGCGCTCTCACGCCCTCCTCGAGCACTCTTCGATTCACGATCGCTTGCAAAGCCGCATTCCGCGTCACCCCGTTGGCCGTCATGAACGCCGGGTTCATCGACGACGCATTGGCGTCTTCAAAAATGCCGCCGGGTCTCCTCACTCGGTGCGGGAGGAGCGCCAGCAGGCTGTCGGCAATTGCGGGTTGTCCAGCCATCAAGACGCCTCCGGTTCGTTGATATCGGTATCCCTCAAATCTCCGACGGACTGCCGATAGATTCGATCCAGGAGTGCAGTCGTGCGGGCGTCTAACTCCTCGGTGACCTGCAAGGCCGGTGTTGTCAGGTGACCGAAATCCAGCTGGAAGCCGGCGATGTTTGCGGCTTCATCGTCGCTCTCGTACCCGAGATTGCTTAATTTCTTCCGGCCCGCTTGAGCCTTCGGTTCATCGTCTCCCACGAGAAAAAGCGTGCGACTGAACACGAGCGTCGGTTGCTCGTCTTTCTCCGGGCGAAAGCCCCACTTCACCACACACGTTTCCGGCACCTGCACGTCGCGCAGCGTCAGGATTCCTTCGACGCTGGCGGAGCTCACCGCGGAAAACGGACGACCGCCAACGCTAACGGAAAAGGGTGCCTCGGGCAACGTACGTCCAAACGGGTCGTAAAGCCGCACTTGGAAGGATTTCAATTCGCGTTCGCACGGAGAGGCACCCACCAGCCGATGATAAAATCGGCAAGCGAACGTGTCTTCGGTCTCTTCGAATCGACGCGCCTTGTCCGGCAGCCGGAGCGATCGCCGGCTCTCGCCGTCCGACCAAAAGCGCTTTTTGCAGGCACCCACGCCCTCCTTGACCCGAGGACATGGCCACGCACGGGGATCGATGCGCGCTCCGGGACGAAAAAGCAGGACGAGTACGCGGCGGTTGGGTAAATTGCGCGCGTCACGCGCCGCCTTATTCTTCGGGTCCGAAAACGTCCTGGAATCGGCTTCCGACGGCAAAAGGATCGGGTTGAATTCTCCGCACCCTTGGAAGTCTCCTTTTCCCAGCCGATCCTGCCCGCTCGCCAGAAAATCGGCGGTTTTTAGCTCCACGCGAATCGGCTGCCCCTTGTCGTCGCGCACGGCCACCGCATCCTCCGAGCGAACCGTACAGACGAAATCCATATACTCTTTAAAGAGCGCCTCGCGCTCGCCGACACCGGGATGCGCCTTTAGCGGCTTCGCGAGGGTCGCCTGCATGAGATGAATTGCCTTCGGCTCCCAGAGGTCGTTGCCGAGCGGATGGGAATACAAATCCTCCCAGAGGTCGGTCCTCCTCACCAGCATCCCATAGATGGCCTGTGCCCGACGACCGCTCAGCAGCTTGTTGAAGTCGTCGTTCCCGGTCGGATCGGCGTGCCCAAAGACACTCAGCCCCGGGCGCACTTTCTCGCGGCGCACGTCGTCCGAGCGGGTGTGGCGCTCGATCAACACCTTCAACGCTCCGATTTCGGCCGCGATGCCCGGCAGCACGAACGACGACTCGAACTCGAATCTCATATCGTTCGCACGCCAGCACGCCAACGGGACGATCGACGAGGTGAGGGTGTTATGCGCACCGGCGGAAGTCACCGGCGCAACAAGCATCGGTTGGACGGGCAAAACCGCGTGATCGGCGGCGATTCCACCTTCCGTGAGCACCCGCGTCGTTTGGATTGGATCGCTCATCGAGGGAGTCGAGGGCAAACGCGTTTCATTTTAGCGGTAACGTCGTCCGATCTCCAACTGGTGAACCGGCCCGAAGAAGGAAAGCGCCATGCGAGGGGGACCGCTTCCCGTAACCAACCCTCCACTACTCATCGTACCGCGTGCGAACTCGGCGTCGCCGAACGCGTAGGGCAGGCTGCCCTTAAACGCGATCGGGTGCTTCAGGCCCAAGGTATGCCCGATCTCGTGGCAAACGGTTCCGGCGAGCACGTTCGTGTGGTCGGCATCGACGATTTGCGCGAGAAGTTTGTGCAAGGGCGACGTCGCCCCGAATCCTTTTGCAATTACGATGGGCGTCGCCAACGCCTTCGTCGCGGTCGTCGCAAGAATGCCCCTCACGCTTCCGGTGACCGGGACGAGTCGCTCGCTGTGGGCGAGCTCGGTGGCAGCGGGAGGTTCGCTGTCCTCCGCAAAAATGTAGAAATCGAAGAACGGAATTCGCTGCTCCATTCCATTGGGGACGGTCACTCCTCGATTGGCGGCGATCGCCGCCGCGGTGAGATGCTCGATCCGATCCCTTTCGGGTTTGCTTTGGTCGCGATCGACAATCAGGCGGCTCATGAAGCGCCCGTCGACGGATCTCCAGTGCAGCGCGCACTCGGCATCGGCCGCGGGCCCGTTCAAGACATCGACCGACGCACCGAAACCCGCGTCGTTCAAGATCTGCTCGATGGCGGTCGCTACGGTCGGGATCGGTGCGGCGGAAGCGGTGCAAAAGGTGGCAAACGAAGCATGAAGAATGACCCGCATCCGGGCGTTTGCCAAAGGAACTCTCAAAACCGGAGCGGTCGCCGACGACGAATCGTGTTCGTTGCTGCGCGTATATAGATTTCGAACGCCGATAAATTTTCGTTTCGGTTTCGTCGCATCCGCCTCTTCGGGCACCGCCAGATGCACCAAGGGGATATCGATCACCTGATTGCGGGTTTCGTCGGCATGCGGAGTGCCGTTGATGACAAGCCGTGCGCTCAACTGCAGCTTCTCCGACCGTTCGTTAAAGACCCAGGGGAGTCGCAAGGAGAAACTCCTCACGACATTGGTATCGAAGGTCAGCGGATGTTTTTCGATCCTCAAGATCCAGTCGGAACGTGCCACTTCGTCTGCGGTCGACGCCTGGAAATTGAGGGTCGAACTGTTGGTCGCGGCGTTGCGAATCGTGCCACAGGTGAAGCGTGGCACCGGAGGGGTCTGCGTACGGTCGAAATCGACGTTGCCCACCACTGTGCCCAAAACAATGAACGCCGGCGGTGCCGTCCCCGCCACCGGAGCTGTCCTCCCGATAAACGCCAGCGTCGCGGGTTGCCTTTCGGTCACGAGGAGAGGGGCGGCGCCAGCCCCATCGTTGGTCAGGTGCACACGCACCGCGGAGACGACCGGAAACGAACCGGCGGGTGGGGCCACTCGTGTGCCCGGGGTCGCCACTCTCTCGGCAAATCCTCCCGTGGGTAAGGGACTTAGATGCGAGACGGTCGGCTCAAAATGTACAACCCAGGTCGGCATGAAATTTAAAACGTGTTCGCTTGAGGCTTGCCCGCGTTGTTGCTGATCGTGGTCGCAATCTCTCCGAAGATCTCCATCGGCGACTCGCGCGCGTCCAAACCGCCTCGAGGCGGATCCACCAGCGCCCACGGAATGACATTGGGGTTAACGCTTGCACCCGCGGGCGTGTACACCCCCCGACCGGAGGGGCCGCTCGGAAATGCGACTGTCCCGAAATAACCGATCAGCCATTCGTGGGTCGCATGAACCGCGATCGTGTTGGGCGCATCCGTGCTCCAACTTGCCACTGCCGCGGCAAATTTGATGAATCCACCGATGCGTTGTAGCTGGAGCAGCTTGCCATCGGGATGCCTGATCCGCTTCTCGAAGGCGGCGCTCGCAGGACTGTCGCCCATCCGAACCAAGAACGAAGACTTATCCGCGGGGTTGGGATTTGTGACTTCGATCATCCCTGGAGCGGTTGTCACGGGCCACTGGGGAAGCAATTGACCGGACGCCGGATCCCTCACGAAGCCGATCGTCGGGCCGGGAACGCCCGGCTCCGACATTCCGCCCACGTCGAGGATTCGACCGGCGACCGCATTCAACGCCGAATGCCCGACGCCTCCGCGCTCGTACTCGCCCACCACGTTCGAAAAAACGACATTCTGGAGATAGCGCGGAGTTACTCGGTCGATCCCCACGTCGCCCTTCGGCCCACCGCCAACGAGTTTGATCTCAAGCTCGCTGGACCACGCATGTTTGCCGAAGGCGAAGTCCCCGCAAATCGCAGCCACATGGGTATCCGGTACATTGAAGCCCTGCGGATTGGGCCTCGAGGCGAGGCGTTTGAAGGCATCTTCGAAGGTGTCGTTCTTCGACGTTTTGGCGGTCGCGACATTCACCGCCACCGAGACTAAAACGAAGTTCCAGCGAATCGAAGAGCCACCCTTGGCCGTCGCGATCGCCGAGAACGAACCCGTCGAGATCGTATCGAACCGTAGCTTGCGGTCTCCCTCCTCCAGAACGAACGGCGGAACCGTCCCCGCGCTTTGGTTTGGGACGACCGTCCAGGTCACGGGCTGGTCCGCCGGATCCGTGATCGCCTCGAGAACGACCTGCGCTTTATGACGGACCAGCACGACGTGGTCGATCGGCGTGGGACTCGCGGACGTGCTCGGAGTGAGCCTATTGTCGCCCGGCGTACGCGGCGGTGTCCCCCGCGTACTTCGCGTTCCGAGCAGGGTACCTTTGATTTGCTTGACGGTCACCGCAGGGGGCGCGGGCTTCGCCTTGAGATTGACGACAACGTCGACCCGGTTGTCTTTGACCTTCGCTCGGCCGGTCGCAAAGCTATCGTCTCCGGCCGCGATCGGCACGTCGGAAACGCGCTCGCCGAACGAAAAACGCGTTGTTTCCAGGCGCTCGACGGGGGAGTGGTCGACCTTGCTGACACGAAACGGAAATTCCCCTTCGTCCACCACCGCGAAAAAGGCGACCCCGTCCTCGTCGGTCTGGCGCGTCCCGAGCGTGTCCACGACCACGCGCGCATCGCGGATGGGTGCGCCTTCCGGGGTCAGCACATGAATCGCCAGTCGACCATTCTCTAGAAAACAAACTTGATTCGACCGCTCGTCCGACCGCAGCACGGAGATCGCCGACTCCGATCCGCAGGATTGGACGGAAAGCACGTAATCGCCCGCCGGGACGAGTTCGTGACGCAGTACCCCGGTTTCATCGAGTACCCCGGAAAACCGAACGGATGGATCTCCGGTTCCCCGGATCCGGTACTTTCGTTTCGCCAGCACCGAAGCACCGTCGCCCGAAAGGCATTGCATGAAGAAAATGCCCCCTCCCGCCCGCACTTGCTCGCAGGGCGAGGCATTCGACAAACGGTCGTAGAACCGGCACGCAAACGTGTCCTTCGTTTCCAGAAACTCCCGGCGCTCTCCCGGGAGACGGCGATTGCGCCGCTCTTCGCCGTCGGACCAAAAGCGTTTACGACACGCTCCGGTCGTCTCCTTCGCACGCGGGCACGGCCAAACGCCCGGAGCAATCCTCAGTCCAGGCCGAAAGAGATAAATGACGACTCGCCGATTCGGCGCATTCTCGTCATCGCGTTTAGGTTTCGCTTTGGGGTCGGAAAATTCCCGCGCCTCTTGCGCCGAAAACACGGAGATCGGATTGAATTCGCTGCAACCTTGGAAATCGCCCTTACCTCCCGGATCGAGACCTTCCGCGAGGAAGTCACTTTTATCGACCAGAAGCTGCACCGGCGATCCGAAGGCGTCTCGGACCGGCAAACCATCCGCATCCAGGCTCGTACACAAGCGGTCCATGTAGGCGCGAAACAGGACCAGCCGCGATGGTTTATCGGCCGAAGAGGGTTCGGGCCGACTGACCGTGACCGCCATCAGTTTGAGCCCGCTCCGCTTCCAGTCGTCTTTACCCAACGGCGTTTGAAAAAGCTCCTCCCATAGATCCACCCGACGGGTGATCATGGCATAAATCGCCTGCGCCCTTCGCCCACTGAGCTGCTTGTTGAACTCATCGTCGCCCGTGGGATCGGCATGGCCAAAAACGCTGAGAGCCGGCCGGTGTTGAGTCTTTCCGTTCCCGTCGGTCACCGTATGGCGATCGACCATATCTTTCAGCGACGCCATTTCGCCCGCGATCTCCGGACGCACAAGGGAGGATTCGAAGTCGAAACGAAGATCGTCCGCCCGCCAACACGCGAATGGAACGAGCGACGCCTTGACCGTGTTATGTCCGGCCCCCTGGGTTGCCGCCACCTGCGCATGCGGCAACGGCAGCCCGACGCGCTCCGCAGTCACGCCTCCTGCCGTAAGGCCGACGGAAACTTCGGGGAGATCGCTCATCGTCGTTCGGAAAGCGTTTCCAATCAAAAGGGCCGCAAAAAACGCGATTTGTTCAGGATGGCTTCGAACTGATTGAAGCTATCCGTATCCGGCGCGTCCCAAATTCGCTTGGGAGCCTTGAACTCCTCGGTGTTCTTGGGTTCCACCGTAGCGACATGCATCAGGTTCTGGGCATCCGTCAGCGGCGGTCCGGGAGTAGCGAAGTGGCCCTGATTGCTTCCCTGCGCCTTAGCGGTGAGCAGGTGGCCTACCTCGTGCGCAACCGTGTGGGCTCGCCTCTCGAGGGGATCCAGGAACGAAGTGCTGTTGTGGGGTTCGTCCTTCCTCGAGAGAGCGTCCGAAACCGAAATTCCAGCGGCATTCTCCTGAAGCTGCCCGCCGTAAAAGATGCGGACCGTATCCGGCAGTCCGGGAAATCGGGGGGAGACGGCGACGTTTCGGCCTCGTTCCGAAAGTAATTGTGTCGTGTCCAGCGCACTCGGGGGATCGACCAGAACGGCCGTAAAGGGGCGGGGGCTGCCCTCGCGAAGAACGAGCGGTTTGAAGCCCGCGTCGACCGCCGCGGGGATGGTCTCGAATCGAACTCCGATCCGTTCGTACACTTCCGCGGCAATCCGCAGATCGCGATTCCACAGGGTCGCCTGAGAATCGATTGGCACAACGGGTTGCCCGCCGATGGCGCTGCGCAGAACGAAAACGTGCACAGGGAATCGCCGTCGCGCTTCGGGATTGCGCTGGAAGACGGGCGTGAAATTCCGGGTGGAGGCGAAGTTCGTGAGCGGCCCGATCTTGATCTGCAGCGGATTGTATTCGACCTCGATAAAATCGAGCATGGTCGCCCGGCGAATCCGGTAATTGCTCATCGTGCCGAGTCTCACTCCACCTTCGGGGTCCGCGTCGGGCAGTCCGCTGTGCACGGGCTGCTTGTCCAAATTCGAGTTCACCAGCATCAGGGCCTTCGAGACGAACACCCCGGTGCCTCTGCCGGTTTCGAGTAGGACGATTTTCGGGTCTACCGCTCCGTCGACGACGCTCCTTAAATCCGGAAGGAGGGTCCGCCACGTGACAAAAACCCGTCCGGTCCCCGCGCGGATTCGATCCGTCACGCGTACGTAGAAACGTCGCGAATCGGCGCCGACAAAATTAAGCGTCTCGGACGCTTCGTTTCGAAACGCGCCGCTGTCGTCGACGAACGCTCCGTCGAACAGGCCGAAACGCACAAAATTGACCGCGGGCGAATTTGCATCGACTGCATGCTGGCCTTTGGAATCCGACACAATTTCAACAATCGCATCGAGCGGCGCTGCCGGTGTTTTGCTCATCGTTCGCGTTCACCTCAACGTTGCTTCGCACGTGTCGTGGACGCTGCGGAGCACCGCCAACGTTTCCGGCGTCAAATCGCCGGTCACGGACAACCCGAAGCGCTTGCGATACTGCCGCTGGAACGCCTCGACGTTGCCACGGAGCGTCGCCCCCAGCGTGAAGCCCAGGTTATGGAGCCGCTGCGACGCCTCCGCTTCCTCATTGCTCTTTTCGATGCTCAGAAAAAGAGAAAGCTGAAACGTAAGACGAGCCACTTCTCCCTTCTCGGGTCGAAGTCCCCAACGGACGAGGCAGCGGTTCGGTACCTCGACGTCCCGAACGACGACGATGCCCTCGTCGTCCGCCGTACCGGAGACCGGCTTTCTCAGCCCGATTTCGAGTTCGAAAGGCGCATTGGGGATGAATCGTCCGTCGAGATCGTAAAGGCGGATCTCCGAGGTGACGAGGCCTCGCTCGCAGGGCGAGTTGTTCGAGAGGCGGTCGTAGAAGCGGCACGCAAAGGTGTCCGGCGTATCCTTAAACTCCCTACGGTTTTCCTGGAAGGTGCGACGCCGATCGGAGTCCGACCAGAACCGCGTGCGACACTTTTGAGTTCCTTCTTTGACGCGGGGACACGGCCAATGCGCGGGGTCGATCCTGAGCCCGGGCCGGAAGAGAAAAACGACCACGCGCCGGCTTGAAGCATTTTGGGCGTCGCGGTCCGCCTTCCGTTCGGGTCGCGAAAGCTCGCCGTTCTCGGCGGCCGAAAACATCAGAACGGGGTTGAACTCTCCGCAGCCTTGAAAATCCGCTTTCCCTCCGGGATCGCTCCCATTTCCCAGAAAATCGGTGGGCTTTAGCTCAAGGCGGCTCGCTTGTCCGCGATTGTCGAGGACGGGCTGGCCCCGTTCGTCGCGCTCCGTGCAAACATGATCCATATAGGCTCTAAACAACGTCGCGCGAACTCCAGCCGCCGGTTTATCGCTGACGGCTTGGCCGAGCGTGCGCTGCATGAGGCGAATCGCGTTCGGTTCCCACCGATCTCCGCCCAAGGGATGCGAATAGAGGTCCTCCCACAAATTCGTTTTTCGGGTCAGCATCCCGTAGATCGCCTGTGCCCGCCGATCGCTCAAAGATTTATTGAACTCGTCGTTTCCCGTCGGATCGGCGTGACCGAAGACGGCCAGAGCGGGCTGCGCTCGGGCCGCGCCCCCTTCGTCGGTCAGCGTGTGGCGATCGATCAGCTCCTTCAGAGCGCCGATCTCCGTCGCAATGCCGGGCAGGACGAAGGAGGACTCGAATTCGAAACGGAGATCGTTGGCTCGCCAGCACGCAAACGGAATCAGCGAACTCTTGACGGTATTGTGCTCCGCTTTCCCGTGAGTCGCAGCCACGAACACCTGCGGCGCAGGCAACGGAAGGTGATCGGCGGCGATGCCGCCCATCGTAGCGCTACGGACGAGCGACGAGGGATCACTCATCGTGGCGAGTTCGGCGTTTAGCAGCCATGCACTTCCTTCAACTTCTTCGCGGTTTTTTCGCCACAGACGCCGTCCACCACTTGTTTGATCACCGCGGGGCTGTCCATTCCCAGGTGGTCACATTGAAACTCCTCCACGGCAGATCGAAAAGGCAGCGACTTGATCAGCTTCTTTTCCTCTTCGGGGGTCAAGGGATGCGGGGGAACCTCGCCGGCGTTGTATCCGAGATTGTTTAGCCGGGCGATTTGTCCGGACACCGTGGTTTCGGGATCGAGATCTCCGATTCTAAGAGGTATCTGCCGTTCGACCTTCGCAGCGTCTTTGGCTCTGCCCCGATCGAGCAAAAGCCCTTTCGCCACCGCGCGCGGATCGATAATCTCCCGCTCGAGCATTCCCTGCGAGGAGGACGTCAGGATCTTCGAATCCGTTTCGATGCTGAGAGTGCAATCGTTCCCCTCAAGCGGCTGATTCTTCAAATCCTTCAGGACGATCCTAAGGAAAAGTTTTTCGCTCTGAAGCTCGAAACGATGACGCTTTCCCGTGGCCGCGCTTTCCTCTTTCGTTTCCTTTGCGGGAACGAAGAGCCGGTCGCCCGGAAAAAGCACATTGGGGTTTTTGCGCAGTTCTTTCAGCTGCTTGTTCTCGGACGCATCCCAAATCGTGAGGAAACTGGCGAACCCGGCCTCGCGCGCGATCTTCGACAGGTAGTCGCCTTGAACGACGATGTGATACTTTCCGGCACTCATCGGTTAGAGGGGCTTCCAAGCCTGTTTTTCGAGATTCGGGAAAGTAATCTTGCAGGTACCGGGTTCCACCGGCTCCAAACGCGCAAATCCTTTTTCGTTCAATGTACCTTTCGTGATTTTCCCGTCGGCCAATGTCACTTGGTAAGTTTCACCCGCCACCGGGTGGCCCGTTTTGTCCACGAGTTCGATTTCGATCCACGTCTTCGATTTCCCATCCTCGCTCCCCTCGCGCTCGTCCGCCGCCCCTTCGCTCTCCGAATCGCCGGGTTTGTAGGGCTTGGCTGCAACCGCGCCATACTTGCCGGTTTTGCTCTGACGTTGTTCCGCCTTTAGTTTTCCGACCTCGCCGGGATCGGCGACGTCTGCCTCGAGGGCTTTGGTCGGATCGGCAGGTGCGACCGGCGAGCCTGCTTTTCCGGACAAGGGTGAGGGCATAGAGGAATCGGGAGCTTCGCAGACTCAGTTGATTGCCACGATGGCACCCTGAACGATCACTCCAACGTCGCCTTTAATCGCGACATTGGGAGCGGAAACTTCCGCCTGTGCCGCAGACTTCACCGAAACGGGGCCCTTCGCATCTAGCTCGATCGTGCCCATCGTCCCCAACTTGATTCCGCTCTCGTCGATCGCGATGTAAGACTTCCCTACTTGAATCGTCACGTTGCTCATGGCTTCGATCACGATGTTCTTTGCCTTGAGGAAAAAATCCTTGGTGGTCTGTTCGGAATGGTCCGACTTGAAGACTTCGATGACGTCGCCCGTGACGGAGAGAGACAAACTACCGCCGACCGCCTTCGCTTCCTTGCCTGCCACCTTCAAATGGCGATCCTTGCCGATTTTTTCCTTGTGGTCCGCATCGACCAACTCCTCGCGGTTATATTCGATATGGACGAACTGATCGTTCTTAACGATCAGGTGCTGATCGTGCCCGACCCAGGCAAAGCTATCGCTCTTGATTCGCACATCCTGATTTTTCTCCGCGTGAATGAAAATCTGCTCCTCGCCCTTCTTATCCTCAAAACGAATCTCGTTGAAGCCTTCCCCACCCTTGGTCGACTGGGTTTTAACCGTCGACTTCGTTTTCTCCGCAGGAAGCTCATAGGGAGGACCGTTTGCCCCATTGTAAACGCTACCCACGATAATGGGGCAGTCAGGATCGCCTTCGAGAAAGTCCACCACCACTTCTTGTCCGATGCGCGGAATGAAGAGAGCGCCCCATTGTTTGCCGGCCCAATATTGCGAAACTCGGATCCAGCAGGATGAATTCTCGTCGCGCTTCTCGCTGCGATCCCAGTGAAACTGAACTTTGACCCGACCGTACTTATCCACGTAGATCTCTTCGCCGGCCGGACCGACCACAATCGCGGTTTGGGGTCCCTGGACCACGGGTTTGGGAGTACGTCGAACCGCACGAAACTGATCCGTCTTCTCGATCGCATCGAAGCTGGATCTATAGAAGGGGCCCGCCCCGTTCGCAGATCCACCCGTCGATGCAAATTCGCCGGCATCGGCCCGGAACGTGACGCTTGTAACCAGATAGTCTTTATTCCGATCGGAACGAGGGTGTCCTTTCATCTTAAAGATCGATCCACACGCGATACCACGTGCAGTCGACTCTCCACGCAAAATCTTGTGTGCGGTCTGCAACTCTTGTAAACGGACGTTTGCCCGTCGCTCCCCCTCGGCATGGTTGTTATAGCCTCCGGGGTAATCGTAAACCTCGAACTTCGCAGCGCCATGTTCGCGGGTGACGTGCGTGGAAGAACGCAACGGAGCCTTCGGTTTCTCGAAATCGAAATCCCATAGCGCGTAGGACACAGGCTGCACCTCCTTTTCCATCGACCAGGAGGTGATCGCCTGCCGTTCGATCTCTGCGGATTCGACCTCACGAAAGAGAATCTCTTCATAGCCCTCATAGGGTTTATGTACGCCGATCGAATCCGACAGAATCATCACATGCTTATCCTTGCGATGGGTGAAAAAATAATAAATGCCTTCCTCCTCCATCAGCCGGCTGACGAAATTGAAATCCGTTTCTCTATATTGAACGCAATAGTCGCGTTTGGCATACTCGACCGATAGCTGGTTGGAAAAGTCGCCGAATCCGTGCCCCGAAAAAACCTCCGCTAGGATTTCGGGCACGGTCTTCCCCTGAAAAATGCGGCAGTCCGCGGTTCGGGTCAGCATCCACAACCACGGTACAATCTCTGCGCGATAATGGGCGATGCCTTCTTGGTTTCCCAACTGCACCAAGCGACTGACAAAGCCGTTGAAATAGCGGGTGGCCTTCCCATTCAGCTCGAGTCTAAGCGCAACGGGTTTTCCCACGACGCGATCGAATTCGATGTCCCCCCGTTCGCTCCGCAGTTCCGCCTCGATATGAAACAGGCCGCTCAATTCCTCCCGCACAGTCATCGAACGCAATGCGAGGAGGTTAGGCTCAAGCGACGTTTCAATCGCAATCTGACGGTTTTCTTGTTTGAGCGCCATTCGGTTCGACGAAAACCGATTGAACAGGCAGGACGCCGCTGCAGCAAGAAGGATGGCGAACCGCAGCGAAGAAAACAGACAGGATGGAGCAAAACAGCCCTAAACCGATCGATGACGCGAATTCACCGAGGACGGCCCGGTAAGCTCGGCCGAGTCGGGTCAATGGCGCCATTCGAAGGCTTGGACGGCCTCAAAGTTATTCTTCAGCCAAAATTGAGTTTCCGCATTCCGCCAAGCGGCCCGCCGAGGGCCCTTGAAAACGACCTGCTTGGCGAGCCGACTCTACCAACGCACCTGCTCGAGGTAGCGCAAACTCGATGGAATTTGATCGGCCGCGACGGCGGACTCATCCTCGATAAAATAGTGCTTTACCCCGTACTTCTTGGCCGCAGCGAGAATCGACGGCCAGTTCATCTGACCGGTGCCTAGGACGACGTCGTTGCTCGTATCGGTTTTTCCCGTGTGAAAACCGGTGGGCTGACCGCGTCGAAAATCCTTCAGGTGCATCAGCTCCCAACGCCCGGGGTATTTTGCGAGCCACGCTTCCGGCGACTGGCCGGGATAGACCACCCAAAGCACATCCATCTCGAATGCGACGTTCTTGGGATTCGTTTCCGAAATGAGAATGTCCATCGCGGTCGTGCCCGCACCCGCCGCACCGGGTTCGAACTCGTAACCGTGGCAATGATAGAAAACGCGGATACCGTCCTTTGCCAGAATTTCTCCGGCCCGATTGAGGACGGCCACCGCCGCTCGCGCCTCGACGGCATCGAACGACCCCTCGTGCGGAATCCAAGCGCAACCGGCGTACTTCAATCCCAAAGCCTTCGCCTCTTGCGCGACGACGGCAGGCTCGTCGCGGAAACGATTGTAACCGAAATGCCCCGAGACCGGCACCAACCCGCGTGCATCGAGTTCCGCTTTGAATGCAGCCGGCGTGAGATTGTAGGTACCCGCCAATTCGACCTCGCGAATGCCATACCCCTTCACCCGATCGAGGGTGGAAGGGCCCTGCGTCGTAAACAAGCCGCGCAGGCTGTAAAGCTGCAAACCGGCAGGCCCCTTGAAACTAGGTCCGGTACCGACGCTCGGCGCGGCCGAGGACCGTGAGGACTCGCAGCCGGCGAGGAGCAGGGCGCTCGAAAGGAGACCTAGGGAAGAAAGGCGTGAAAGGAGGGTGTGCATTGCAGGGATAAGGGGACGAAAGAGGGTGACGTGCAATTCGTCGCTCGGCGGGACCGAGTCGTCAACCGGCAATCGTGTGCTACAGAGGCCCAACGACTCGGAGATTCGAGAGTTCTACCACGAAGACACAAAGGCACAAAGATCGGAAGGAGGGATTGTCGCCCTGCCTCAATCCGACCTTCGAGCTTTTGTGTCTTTGCGGTAAAGTTCCGAATATTTCCGAAGTTGCCCTTGATTTCGACGCAGCCGATCCGCCACTCACATCGACTCCAACCGCAGGAGCACGATCTCCGACCGCGTCCCCACCCGGAACGGGGGTCCGCCCGTACCGGCACCGCTGCTCGTCACGACCTGCAAGCTGCCGTGGCGGTGGAGTCCATATGCGAAGCGCCCGTAAATCGTCCGGACAATCACGGTCCAAAGCGGAAACTGTCCGGCATGGGTGTGGCCCGAGAGCTGGAGGGACACTCCGGCACGCTCCGCGGCTTCCAGGTTTTCGGGACGGTGCGCCAGCAAGATGCTTGGCAGGCTTCGATCGATTCGAGCCCGTTCGAGGAGTGTCTCGAAAAGTGCGGGGCGATGCGTCTCCGCATCGTGAATACCGACCACCTGCAGGCCTTCGACAACCCTCTTTTCGTTGTCGAGCACCTGCACACCCACGCCCGTCAGCGCGCGCAAATAACGCGTTCTGTCGCCGAATTCGTCGTGATTCCCCGTTACGAAGTACGCCCCCGCAGACGCCCGAAGCGAGCGCCAGGGCTCCACCGAATCCACGACGTCCACTTTGGCCCCATCGAACAGATCGCCCGAAATGAACACGACGGTCGGCTTGAGCGCGTTGAGCCGATCCACAATCCGACGAACGAAATTCGTTCCGCGGATAACGCCCACATGAAGGTCGCTCACAAGCGCCACCTCCCGACCCTGCCACCACGCGGGCAAGTGTTGCAGACAAACCGTATAGCGCGTGACTCGTAACCAACCGGCGTTGATCAGACCATAGAGGGCCGCGAGCCCCGAGGTAAGCAGCAGAATCGCTGCGATCGAACCACGGTCGAGGGTCGAACCGAGTGCTTGTGCGGCCCATGCCGTCGGCCAACACGCCAACGCGGCAAGGAAGGCAAAATTCAGGAAGCCCATCGCAATCGAAGTCGCCTTCCCGGCGATTCGCACCAGGAGGTGCGCTCGGCGCATGCTGAAGAGAATAACACCGATAAAAAGCGTGGGTATCGTCAAACACACCGCTTGCACAGCCACCGGGTCTGCGCTCGTAAAGGAGGATAGCGTGGCTCCGGTAAACGCGGATGCTGCGTAAAGGCAAAAGACGACGAATTGGAACGACACAAGGGAAAGAGAGGAAACGAGCAGAAGGGAACGACATCCGCGTTGAGGAGTCAGCGCAGGACCGACGCGAGTCTGAACTGCGGTCTGCGCCGCAGTTCCGAAACCTACCTCAAATAACGATTGTTTCGGTGTCCGGACAGCCTTGACTGGTCAGAGATGCTTGGACGACCGCATTCCGCAGCCGTCGATTCACCCCGCTCACACGGAGAATATCCCATGGCCCGTTACGTCGATGGCTTTGTCATCCCCATTGCGAAGAAGAACATTCCCGCTTACAAACGCATGGCAACGCTCGCCAGCAAGGTATGGAAAGATCACGGCGCTCTCGAATACATCGAGTGCGTCGGCGACGACCTGAACGTCAAATACGGATTACCGTTCCCGCGCGGTATCAACGCCAAACCGGCCGAGACGGTCGTGTTCGCCTACATCGTTTATAAATCCAAAGCGCATCGCGATCGCGTCAATGCCAAGGTGATGAAGGACCCCCGCCTCGCGAAATCGATGGAATCCGACAAAATGCCCTTCGACTGTGAGCGTATGCTCTTCGGCGGCTTCCAAGTATTGGTCTCCGCATAGCCCTCAGCGCTTGGCCGCATCTCGCACAAGTCAGGTCTCGAAACTCAAGGCCCGGGTACTGGTGAAGCTCCGGTTTTCACCGGTCATAGGATCGCGAAAAACGATGGCCTTCGCAAGCAACTGTAGCGGCCGCTCGAAGTCGTCGCCGTTTTCCGGGAGATGCTCCGGGTAAATTCGGTCGTAGCGGAGAGGCATCCCCAACGCAGCGCAATGAGCGCGGATCTGATGTTTGCGGCCCGTCACCGGCGAAATGCCATAACGCGCCCACTCTCCCCGTTGCTCGATCGCGTCTATCCGCGTCTCGGAATTCGGCTCGCCGCTCTCCTCCCGCATTTGCATGAAGCGCTCCGGATTCTCCGCGAGCCGGCTGCGGTACGTCAGTGGAAAGGTCAGCTCCGGACGCCAAGGGGCGATCGCTTCGTAGTCTTTGCCAATCGATTTCTGCAGGAATAAATCCTGGTAGGCGTTCCGCGTCGCAGGCTGCACCGTGAAAACCACCAGTCCTGCGGTTTCGCGATCGATCCGATGAATCGGCGCCAAGGTATCGATCCCGAGCCTACGCTTGAGCCGAACGAGCAGCGTTTCCTGCACGTAGCGCCCCGAGGGAATGACCGGGAGGAAGTGAGGTTTGTCCGCGACGACCAGAAAGTCGTCCCGAAAGAGCACGCTTTCCTCGAAGGGAATGCGTACCTCGGCCACCACCGCCCGATAATAGTACACGCGCAGCCGAGGCCGGTAGCGACGTGCCCGATCGACCGCCAGGCCCTCGGCATCGATCACCTCGCCTGCGGCAAAACGTGCATTCCATCTCTCCTCGGGGATCGACGAGAACCGTTGCACGAGAAATTCCGCGATGGTGGCCCAGGGCCCTTCCGGCAAAACAACGCAACTCGGACCGACGCCGTCACGCGTCGGCGGCGCCGGAGGGAGGAGTGCGGTAGGCGGGTTGGGTTTCTTCACGGCCGCGGCCAGCCCAACGGAGTGCTGCCCCGAACACAAGGTGCTCCGCGTCGCCGGAGCGGAACGCAAAAACCCAGCATCTGCCCAAGAGGGTTGCGTCGCCGCACTCCCTTCGGTCTCGTCGACTCACACATGGCTTCTCCCACCATCGCTAACACGGACCAGGCTTCGGCGTGGGATGGCGACGACGGCGACTACTGGGTCGTCAACGAAGCGCGTTACGAGGCGATGCTTCGGGACTATTCCACCCATCTGCTCGAAGCCGCAGCGATTCGCCCCGGCGAAAACGTCCTCGATGTCGGCTGCGGCTGCGGAGGTTCTTCGCGCGCAGCCGCCCGCTCCGCTCGACCGGGCCAGGTCCTCGGCGTCGACTTATCGGGCAAAATGCTGACGCGAGCCCGCGAACGCGCACGCGACGAGCAACTCACCCACCTGCGTTTCGAACAAGCGGATGCCCAAGTGAACGTATTTCCTGCCGAAAGCGTCGACCTCGTGCTGAGTCGTTTCGGTGCGATGTTTTTCAACGACCCTGCCGCCGCTTTTCGGAACCTGCAGCGTTCCCTCAGACCCGGCGGACGCCTGGCACTGCTCACCTGGCAAGGACTCGAACGCAACGAGTGGATCCGCGAGATCCGTCACGTGCTCGCGGGAGGACGTCCTGTCCCCGCCCCACCCCTTTGCGCTCCCGGCCCGCTGGGGCTTTCCGATCCGGAAGCGGTGCGAAAAGTTCTCTCCCAGGCCGGCTTTGCGCAGATCGAGCTCATCGCCGTGAGCGGCCCGCTTCGCTACGGGACCACCATCGAAGAGGCGTTCGAATTTGTCCGGGGCACACCACTCGCCTCCGACCTTCTCGCGGATCTGGATGCGACGAATCGAAAGCGAACCGTCGACGCCCTGCGTGACTTGCTCGCCCGCCATCGTACCGATGACGGCGTCAGCTTTCAGTCGTCCGCTTGGATCGTCACCGCCAGAGCGGGCTAGTACCCGGCGTGAGCGTCGGCACAACGTTGCCAAAAGCGGTCGATGTTCTCCGCGTCGAGCGTTCCTTTGAAAGAACAGCATACCCAT
>Ga0105046_10000315_pt1 | contig 65117 bp, 68 predicted proteins | sample MAT03_FD_78385 | JGI IMG/M metagenome (GOLD analysis project Ga0105046, IMG submission 78385) | Freshwater microbial communities from Lake Fryxell liftoff mats and glacier meltwater in Antarctica - MAT-03 (megahit assembly) | ecosystem: Environmental > Aquatic > Freshwater > Ice > Liftoff...
AGTGTTTCCCTTATGAAAACGCTGAACAAGTCCCTGGAATGCGGATTCTCGAACGAAGTACCTTTTTGATTCAACATCTTGCAAGAGCGACTTTCCCGACCTACGGACTTGTTCAGTGTTTCCTTCGGTGCGCTCTGCCCGCCCTGCATGCAGTCGCCGAATTGGTTGGGCTTGTCGTGCATCACATTCGACCATGCGCAGCACAGGTATAGACCATGATCCCCTGGCTAGATCCCGGTTCGGCATTTCCGCCGGCGTCTCGCGCGCTGCGCGAACCAAACGGCCTGCTGGCAGCCGGCGCCGACCTCTCGCCCGGACGCCTGCTGGATGCCTACCGGCAAGGCATCTTTCCCTGGTACTCGAACGGGCAGCCGATCCTGTGGTGGAGCCCGGACCCGCGCATGGTCATGTTTCCGGCGGAATTCACGCCACGCCGCTCGCTCGCCAAGACCTTGCGCAACAAGAATTACCAAGTCCGCTGCGACTCGGCATTTGAATCCGTCATGCGCGAGTGCGGTGACAAGCCTCGCGCGGGTCAGGACGGCACCTGGATCACCGACGAGATCGTGCATGGATATTGCGCATTGCATGCCGCCGGACACGCGCATTCGATTGAGACCTGGATCGATGGCCGGCTGGCAGGCGGCCTTTATGGCGTGGCGATCGGCCGTGCGTTCTACGGCGAATCGATGTTCTCGCATATCACCGACGCCTCCAAGATCGCGTTCGCGCATCTGGCCGATTTCCTGCGCGAAGCGGGTTGTGGCATCATTGATTGCCAAATGCAAACCAGCCATCTCGCCTCGCTCGGTGCCCGCGAAATCCCGCGCGCCGAGTTCACTTCCCGCTTGCGCGCCCTGACGTGCGACGTGCCGATGACCGGCTGGTCATCGCTCGCGCGCCGCTTTGGCGTGGAGCACGCGGCGTGACCAAGCTTAACGAGCTGCCGTTCTCGGTCCTGCAGTTCTACTCGACCGCGCCCTACCCCTGCAGCTATATCAATGGGCGCCTGGCGCGCTCGCAGGTGGCCACGCCCTCACACCTGATCAATGCCGACGCCTATTCCGAACTGGTACGCGCCGGCTTTCGGCGCAGCGGCATCTTCACTTACCGCCCACATTGCGACGGCTGCCGCGAATGCGTGCCGGTGCGGGTGCCGGTCGCCACCTTCGAACCAAGCCGCTCGCAGGTGCGCGCCTGGAAAAAGCATGGACACTTGCGGCCCTCGGTCACCGGCCTGGGTTACCTGGCGGAGCACTACGCGCTCTACCTGCGTTACCAGGCAAGCAGGCACGCCGGCGGCGGCATGGACCAGGACAGCCGCGACCAGTACGCGCATTTCCTTCTGCAGAGCCGCATCAACAGCCGCCTGATCGCGTTTCGTGATCCGGTCGAAGGCGTGGCCACCGAGGAAGGGCCGTTGAAACTGGTGTCGATCATCGACATCCTCAACGACGGCTTGTCTTCGGTCTACACCTTCTACGATCCGGATGACCTGAAAGCCAGCTTCGGCACCTTCGGCGTCATGTGGCAGATCGACCAGTGCAAGCGCCTCGGATTGCCCTACCTCTACCTGGGTTACTGGATCCGCAGCAGCCGCAAGATGGCCTACAAGGCGAATTTCGCTCCGATCGAAGGCCTGATCGATGGCGTCTGGCAGACCGTTGCCTGACAGCGGCTCGGGCCAGCCCAGCCACACTGTCACGCGGCGCCGCATGCCATTGGCGTCGCAGCCAAAACCTCATCAAGTAAAATCGCAACAGGCCCCATCGTGTTCGATGCAGCAATCGCCACCCAACCCTTCCGGGAACTCCCCACATCATGAGCAAACAATACGAACCCATAACCCCGCGCAAGACCGCATTCCTGGGCCTGGGCGTCATGGGCTTTCCCATGGCTGGCCACTTGAAGCAGGCAGGGCACTCTGTGGTGGTCTACAACCGGTCGGCGGCCAAGGCCGCCGACTGGGCCACCCGGCATGTGGGCAGCCATGCCGCCACACCGCGCGAGGCTGCGCGCGACTGCGATATCGTCGCCTGCTGCGTGGGCAATGATGACGACTTGCGTGCGGTGGTGCTGGGCGAGAACGGCGCCTTTGCCGGCATGAAAAAGGGCGCGGTGTTGGTCGACCACACCACGGCCTCGGCCAACGTGGCGCGCGAACTCGCCGCCGCGGCCGCCAGGCTCGGGCTGCGCTTCATCGACGCACCGGTGTCCGGCGGCCAGGCTGGTGCCGAGAATGGCATGCTGACCATCATGTGCGGTGGCGATGCAGCCACGTTCGACGAAATCAAGCCGGTCATCATGGCCTACGGACGCATCGCGCAATGCCTGGGGCCGGTAGGCGCGGGGCAGTTGGCCAAGATGGTCAACCAGATCTGCATCGCCGGACTGGTGCAGGGCCTGTCGGAGGGGGTGAATTTCGGCATCGCCGCCGGACTGGACATGAAACAGGTGCTCGAGGTCATTTCCAAAGGCGCTGCCGGCTCGTGGCAGATGGAAAACCGCGGCAAGACCATGGTTGACGACAAATTCGATTTCGGATTCGCTGTCGACTGGATGCGCAAGGACCTGGGGCTGTGCATCGATGAGGCCAGGCGCAACGGCGCAGCGCTGCCGGTGACCGCGCTGGTCGACCAGTTCTACGGCGACGTCCAGCAAATGGGCGGCCGGCGTTTCGATACATCGAGCCTGATCAAGCGGCTGCGCAAGTAAGCGCCAAGCCGTGCGAGTCCTGCCACGCGACCCGATGCGCGCTGGCCGCCGGTTGATCCGCCGGCGAGCGCGGCTCCTTCCAACCGAACTGCCGACGCCATGAATCACGACCTTGCCATCACCGACATCAAGGCCTATGCGACATCGTTCCCTCTGCCGAAGGATGGTAACGTGCGCCTGGGAATCGGTCGCGCCATCAAGAAGGACGCCGTGGTGGTCAAGGTCACGACCGCCGGCGGGCTCATAGGGTGGGGTGAATCACACCACGCACGCGCGCCCTCGACCATCGCCAAACTGATCGAGACCACTTTGAAGATGCTGGTGGTCGGCGAGAACGCCGCCGATGTGCAAGGCATTTGGCAGAAAATCTACATCAAGCAACTGGCCAGCCACGGTCTGGGTGCAGGCACCGCGATGGCGATGAGTGGTATCGACATGGCGTTGTGGGACATTCGTGGCAAGGCCACAGGCTGGCCACTTTACAAACTCCTGGGCGGCGCCTGCAAGCCGATTGCCGCCTATGCAGGCGGCATTTCCTTGGGATTTCAGGACCCCGCGGCCCTGATCGAGGAAGCGCAGCTGCATGTCGCCGCCGGCTACAAGGCAGTCAAGCTGCGGCTGGGCGACAACCCGAAAGACGACCTGGCGCGGGTGGCAGCCATCCGCCGTGCGTTTGGCGACGACCTGGTGATCCTCACCGACGCCAACATCGGTTACTCGGTCGCTAACGCGCGTGAGGTCATGCCGGGGCTGGACGCCAACGGCGTGGCCTGGCTCGAGGAGCCGTTCCCTGCGCACGACTATCGCAGCTACCGCGAAGCAAAGGCCTTCGGCCGGGTGCCGCTGGCGGCCGGTGAAAACCACTACACGCGCTTCGAGTTCTCGCGCCTGATCGACGAAGGTATCGTCACCATCCTGCAGCCCGACCTGTCGAAAACCGGCGGCGTCACCGAAGTGATGAAAATCGCCGCGATGGCTTCAGCCCACAAGTTGCCGGTGCATCCGCACACCTCGATGACCGGCCTCAACATGGCGGCCTCAGTCCACGTGCTGGCGGCACTCGACCAGCCTGGCTATTTCGAAGGTGATGTCTCGAAGAACAACCTGTTTCGCGATGTGATGGTGAGTCCCTTGCCCTACCTGGTTGACAGCGCCGGCAATGTGCGTCCGCTTGAGGCTGCGGGTCTGGGCCTGGAAGTGGATGAGGATTTCCTGATCCGGCACCCGGTGATCGAAGGCCCGAGCTACGTTTAGCCGATCAAAAAACAACAGAGGAGAGCAATGAAAACCATCCTGAAGCACGTTCTGACTATCGCCATTCTGGCGGCAATCGCCCCCTTGGCCGCGTTCGCGCAGAGCTTCCCGTCCAAGCCGATCAAGGTGGTCGTGCCATTTCCACCTGGCGCTTTCAACGACACCCTGGGCCGCACCCTGGCGCAGGAGTTTTCCAAGGGCTTCGCGCCCGGCTCGCAGGTCGACAACAAGCCCGGCGCCGGCACCGTGATCGGCACCGACTTCGTCGCCAAATCCGTCGCGGATGGCCACACAATCCTGGTGGTTGCCTTCCCGTTTGCGTTGCTCAACAGCCTGCACGCGCAAGCGAAGATCGACGTCACCCGCGATTTTGCGGCCCTGGCCTGGGTTGGCTCGACGCCCAACCTGCTGGTGGTGAACCCGAACTCCCCCTTCAAGTCGGTCAGGGACTTGGTGGCAGCGGCCAAAGCCGAACCCGGCAAGATTGCTTACGCCTCCACCGGCAACGGCACCTCGAACCACCTGTCGATGGAATTGTTCAAGGTGATGTCGGGCACCAACCTGACGCACATTCCCTACAAGGGCAGTGCGCCGGCGGTCACCGACCTGATCGGCGGCCAGGTGCAGGCGCTGTTCGACAACGTGCCCAACGTGATACAGCATGTCAAGGCCGGGCGCCTGCGCGCGCTTGCCATCACCACTCCCAGGCGCGTGGCTGCCTTGCCCGAGATTCCGACGGTGGATGAAGCCGGCGTGCCCGGCTACCAGGTCTCTGTCTGGTTTGGCGTGGTCGCGCCTGCCGCGACCCCGAAGGATGTGGTGGCCCGGCTCAATGCCGAGATCAATCGGGTGATCGGCTTGCCCGAGGTCAAGGAGCGTTTCAGCCAGTCCGGCATCGAGATCGTGGGCGGCAGCCCGGAGGTATTCGATCGCCAGATCCGCGAGCAGGTGGCAACCTGGGGCAAAGTAGTGAAGGAAGCCAACATCAAGTCCGACTGAAAGAGAATTGGCGGCCTGCTGCCGCCACAAGTCTCCTGCGGCCAGGGATCGCCGGGGGGCGCCGATCAGGCCAGGGTCGAATCCCGCACGCCCTGAGCCACCGCCTTGATGCGATCGTTTTCGGCACGGCGGCGCGCGATTTCGGCGGCAGCGAGACGTTCCACGTTCATGAAATCCAGGCGCCAGTCTGCGGGGCCGCTCCAGCGCAAAGGATTTTGCACCGTGGTGCGCGGCGCCACCGCGCTCTCCAGCACGGCCAGGGCAAGTTCCAGGGTGGCATCGCAAGCTGACTCATCGAAGGGCAAACCCGCCGCATTGCCGAGCGGAAAATCACTGAACAGGAAGCGCGGCACCCCGCACAACTCCACGATATCGCGCGCAGCACCGATGATGATGGTGGGGATGCCGTTGGCTTCAAGGTGGCGCGCGGTGAGGCTCATGGTCTGGTGGCATACCGGGCAATTCGGCACCAGCACGGCGGCGTCGACCAAGTCGGCGCGGCACAAGGCCAACACGTCCGCGCAATCGACCTCCAGCGTGTGGCGCTGGCTGCGGTTGGTCGGTACCCCGATGAAGCGCGGCGCGACCGCGCCAATGCGTCCTGCCGCAGCCGCCCGACGCAGCGCCGGCAACGGAAACCAGGTGTTGGCGTCATCCACCGCCTGCGCGCGATCGATCCCCACATGCGATATGCGCAAATCGTGGTCGAGCGCGCAGTCGCCTGAATAAACCTTGAAGAACTTGGCTGCCGCGTTGTAGGGAGAACGCACACCCTGATCGCCCTTGCCCGCCTGATAAGGCGCCGCGGTGGTCAAGAGAGCCACCCGGCTTTGCGCAAGCGCTTTTGCCAGACGCGCAAACGGCACCTTGCTGTACTGCGCATAGCGGTACGGATTGCCGTAACCCAGCATGCCATACCACTGGTGGGTACGTGCGATGTAGGCAATCGGCTGATCCCATTCAGGCGCGAAATTCAGTTCAACGTCGGTCGCGGTCATCGGTGGTATCGGTGGTGGTCGCTCGAAGCCCTATTCTCGCACCACAGACAGCGACCGCGGGCGCTTCAGGGCGCGGGCCAATTGCAGGGCGGCGATCGACTACGGCGATGACCCGACCCGGACGGTAAAATTGCATGCGGTCCTTAACCTAGGCGCCATTCATGTCTGCCGACAACAGCAATCCCGAAGCACACGCCGGAAATTTCCTGCGCAGCATCATCGACGCCGACCTGAGCCGGGGCACCTACGCGCAACGGGGCTGGGGCGGCGCCCCCGGGGCGGCGCGGACGCACGCCGACGCACCTGTCGATGCGGCCCGAATTCGTACCCGCTTTCCGCCCGAACCCAACGGCTATCTGCATGTGGGCCACGCCAAGAGCATCTGCCTCAACTTCGGCCTGGCGCGCGACTACGGCGGCGTGTGCCACATGCGGTTCGACGACACCAATCCTGAAAAGGAAGAGCAGGAATACGTCGATTCGATTCTCGACGCGGTCAAATGGCTGGGCTTTGGCTGGGATGCCTTCGGGCAATCGCATCTGTATTTCGCCAGCGACTATTTCGATTTCATGGCCACCGCAGCCGAGGCCCTGATCAATGCCGGCCATGCCTATGTGGATGAACAAAGCGCCGATCAGATGCGCAGCATGCGCGGCACCCTAACCGAAGCAGGCCGCGACAGCCCGTATCGTGCGCGAACGGCCGCCGATTCGCTGGCACGTTTTCGTGAAATGCGTGCCGCACAACATGCCGATGGCAGCATGGTGCTGCGCGCGAAGATCGACATGGCCTCGCCCAACATCAACCTGCGCGATCCGGCCATCTACCGGATTCGCAAAGCCACGCATCATCGCACCGGCGATCAATGGTGCGTCTACCCGATGTACGCCTTTGCGCATCCGATCGAGGACGCACTGGAACGTGTTACCCACTCGATCTGCACCCTGGAATTCGAAGACCAGCGCCCTTTCTACGACTGGGTGCTGGCACGCCTGGCCGATTGCGGGTTGCTGGCGCGCCCGCTACCGCGCCAGTACGAGTTCGCGCGCCTGAATCTCACCTACGTGATGACCAGCAAACGGCGCCTGAAGAGCCTGGTGGACGAGGGCATCGTGCAGGGTTGGGACGACCCGCGCATGCCTACCATCGTCGGGCTGCGACGCCGCGGCTACACGCCCGAGGCGATCCAGCTGTTTTGCGAGCGCATCGGCGTTTCCAAGGCGGATTCATGGATCGATTACTCGACCCTCGAAATCGCGCTGCGCGATGATCTCGATCCGAAAGCGGCGCGCGCCATGGCGGTGCTCGCCCCCTTGAAGCTGAAGCTGACGAATTGGGCCTACGTGTTCGGCAGCACGGATCATATGGAAGACTGCAGCGCGCCGGTCCATCCGCATCTGCCGCAACGCGGGCAACGGAATTTCAAGCTTGGTCAGGAAGTCTGGATTGAAAACGAGGATTTCGCCGAGGTTGCCCCCAAGGGCTTCTTTCGCCTGTTTCCCGGCAACAAGGTGCGACTCAAGTATGGTTACGTGATCGAATGCACCGGCTGCGAAAAAAACGAGTCGGGCAAGGTTGAAGCGGTGCTGGCCAGGGTAGTCGCCGATACCAAAAGCGGCACGCCCGGATCAGGCAGCATCAAGGTCAAGGGAGTCATCACCTGGGTTAGCGTGCAGGATGCCTTGGCCGCCGAAGTCAGGCTTTACGAGCGGCTCTTCAGCGACCCGCAACCGGACGCCGGCGGCAAGGATTTCAAGGCCAGCCTGAATCCGCACAGCCTGAAAACGGTCATGGCCTATCTTGAACCCTCAATGGCAAGCGCGCTGCCCGACCAGCGCTTCCAGTTCGAGCGGCATGGCTATTTTGTTGCAGACCGCGTGGATCACAGCGCGGCCAGGCCAGTGTTCAACCGCATCACCACGCTCAAGGATTCGTACACGAAGTAGGGCGCATCCTGAATATTGCGTGACGCAACCGGCGCGTCTGTCACGCCGCATCCATAACCAGGGAGCGCATGCGGCGCGCATGCTTCTGCCTCTGATGTGCGACCCGCAGTCGGTTGGCAGCGCCGACGTCCTGCTGGTGGAGTCGACCTTTGGGAATCGCCTGCACAAGACCCTGCAAGACACCGAGGAGGAACTTGTCGCCGAGGTCACCGAAACGTTCGCGCGTGGCGGCAATTTGGTGATTCCGGCTTTCGCGGTGGGGCGCACCCAGGAAGTCATTCACGTGCTGGCCGACCTGGTACGCCGCGCGCGCCTGCCCAAACTCACCGTGTTTGTCGATTCGCCTATGGCAACTGCCGCCTCTGCCGGCGACGTCGAAATTCTCGCGCCTGCTCGACGACGAAGCGCACTTGGTGAGTGACTCGATGATGCGGCACAAGACACATTTCAACCTGCGATTCACCGCAGCAGTGCGCGAGTCGCTGGCGCTCATCCAGATCGCCGGCGGCGCGGTTGATCATCGCCGCCTCCGGCATGTGTAACGCCGGCCGCATCCTGCACCATCTGGCGCAAAACCTGCCGCGCCGGCAGTCGGCAGTGCTGATCACGGGTTTTCAGGCGCAGGGCACACTCGGGCGGCGCCTGGTGGCCGGCGCCAACGAAATCCGCCTGTTCGGCCAACGGGTGCCGGTCAAAGCCCGGCTCTACACCATCGGCGGCCTGTCCGCGCACCCCGACCGCGCCGGCCTGCTAGCCTGGCTGGGGGCGTTCAAGAGACCACCCGGCCAGACCTTCGTGGTACATGGCGAGCATGCGAACGGCATTGCATTTGCCGAAACGATCCGCACAACGCTCAATTGGCCCCATGTGACAGTGCCGGTACGCGGCGACGTGCATCTGCTCGCCTTAAATCGCGCGAGCCATGCGTGTGCGAAAAAAAGGCCGCTCACACGCGGCCCTTTCTTCAGAAACACCGACTTGTCAGACGCGCTTGATCTTTTCCAGCATCTTGAAAGTCGCTTTCGGTGCGCCGGCAAACATGCGCTTGAATACCTTGGAAAGGCAACGACGCTCAAGCGTGTTGCGGCGGGTGCGTTTGCGTTCGGCCATGATTAATTGTCGTCCGTTGATTCGGGAAAGCAGTGATTATAGCCGGTTCGATCGCCCGCAGTCGCGATATCCGTGAGGCATCCAACCCCAGGTACTGGCTGCAGAACGCCAGCAAGGTGCAAGTCAATCTGACGCTCACCGCTGGCGCGTACACCGGCGTGGAGCGCACTGGCCATCCACCAAGCCCAGCGCTATCCGCGCGGAGGGCCGGGGATGAGCAAATACGCAGCGCTGGAGTGGCGTGCGCTGCTGCGTAAACTCGATCGCCAATCGCGCGCTTGTCGCAACTGAGATCGGATTTCTGGCGTTCCGGCACCGAGAGCCAGCATTTTTTTCAAGAATCCCGCAAATTCCTGCGCACCTTTTTGCCATTCGTGCGTTCTAAAGGCAATGGCGCGCCTTGCGCCATTGAAAACGCGCCATGGAGCCCGCCGTGAAACCAAAGTCTTCCGCAAGCCCTGCTGTTCAAGCAGGCGCCCGCCGCCTGTCGCTCAGGTTTTTCGTTTTCGCGCTCGCCACCAGCATGTTCTGCGGCATGGCCTGGGCACAGGAAGCGCCCGACGTCATCATCAAACGCGCGGTCGCCGAAGTTGCCGCCGCCATCGATGCCGACCGTGACATTGCCTCGGGCAATCGTCAAAAAATCATCGCGTTGGTCGAAACCCGGGTTTTCCCGCACATGAATCTGCAGAGCATGACACGCACGGCTACCGGCCGCCATTGGCCGCGTGCCACGCCCGAGCAGCAACAAGCGCTGATACGCGAATTTTCCCGGCTGCTGACCAACACCTATGCCGGCGCGTTTGCCAACTATCAGCCCGACACGGTGATCGAGTACCGGCCACTGCGCATGCAGACAGGCGACACCGACGTCGTGGTGCGTTCGCTGGTGAAATCCAAGGGCGGTGAGCCGATGCAACTCGACTACTACCTGGAGCGCAGCGACGGCACCTGGAAAGTGGTCGATATCAACGTGCTGGGCGCGCGCCTGATCGAGACCTACAAGAACCAGTTCAACGGCGTCATCGTAGCCGACGGTATTGAAGGCCTGATCAAGGTTCTGAGTGCAAGAAACCGCGCGATCGAAGCGCGCAACAAGGCCTGAACACCGCGCTCGCACCTGCCACTGTCGCCACCTACATGCGGATGAAGTGCTCGCGGTAGTACTTGAGTTCTTCGATCGACTCGTAGATGTCGGCCAGCGCTTCGTGCTTGCCGTGCTTGGTAAGCCCCTTGGCCAACTCCGGCTTCCAGCGCTTGACCAGTTCCTTCAAGGTCGAGACATCAAGATTGCGGTAATGGAACCAGCTCTCGAGTTCGGGCATGCCGCGCGCCATGAAACGCCGGTCCTGGCAGACCGAGTTTCCACACATTGGCGAGGCGCTTTTTGGCACGTGCAGTTTGAGAAAGTCAAGCATGCGCAGTTCGATCGCGCGCTCGTCAAGCGTCGATGCCTTGACCTTGTCGATCAGTCCGGATTTGGCGTGCGTCGACTTGTTCCAGTTGTCCATGCCGGCCAGTACGGCATCGGCCTGATGTACCACCAGCACCGGCGCCTCGGCCACGGTGTTGAGGTTGGAATCGGTGATCACGATCGCCACCTCGATGATGCGGTCAGATTCCGGCACCAGTCCGGTCATCTCCATGTCGATCCAGATCAGGTTGTTTTGGTCTTGAGCCATCGGCTTTGCGCGATAATGAAAGTCCGCTCGATTGTCGCACACCGCTTCCGGGTTTCTCTCGATGCACGCTCTGACTTTGCTGTTTCTCGGCGCCGCGCTGGCCTCGCTGGCCCTTGCCTTGTGGCTGGCGCGCCGCCATGCCGCACATGTGCTGGCGCACCGCGGCCGGGTGCCTGCCGAATTCGCCGGCAGCATTGATCTGGCGGCCCACCAGCGCGCCGCCGATTACACCGTGGCACGCACCCGCTTGGGCATGTTGGAGGCGGCGGTCGATAGCGCCCTGCTGCTTGCGCTCACTGTGGGCGGCGGGCTGCAGTTGATCGCGCTCGCGCTTGGCGCCATGCCTGCCGGCTATGCGCGCGAACTGGCGCTGGTGGCGGCGGTGGCCGCCGTGCTGGGCGTGGCAGGACTGCCATTTACCTGGCATCGCACCTTCGGCATCGAAGCCCGTTTCGGATTCAACCAGATGACACGCCAACTGTTTGTAGCTGACGCGATCAAGGGCGTGTTGCTGGGTGCGGCACTCGGCGCCCCGCTGGTGCTGGCGATTCTGTGGTTCATCAACAGCGCCGGCGGTTGGTGGTGGCTGTACGCCTGGCTTGCCTATTGCGCCTTTCAGTTGCTGGTGCTGTTTCTGTTTCCCACCGTAATCATGCCGCTGTTCAACAAGTTCACGCCGCTTGAGGAAGGCAGGCTCAAATCGGCCATCGAATCCCTTCTGGCGCGCTGCGGCTTTCGTGCCGGTGGCCTGTTCGTGATGGATGGATCGAAGCGCTCGCGCCACAGCAATGCCTTCTTTTCCGGTTTCGGCGCGGCCAAGCGCATCGTGCTGTTCGACACGCTTATCCAGAAACTGGCGCAAAACGAGATCGAAGCGGTGTTGGCGCACGAACTCGGACACTTTCGTCACAAGCACATCATCAAGCGCATTGCCTTGGCATTCTCCGTGAGCCTGGGCTTTTTCGCTTTGCTGGGTTTCCTCATGGATCAGACATGGTTCTTTGCCGCACTGGGCGTCGACAGCGCCAGCCCGGCGATGGCGCTGATCCTGCTCGCACTTGCGTTGCCCGTGTTCACCTTCATGCTGACCCCGCTTCTAAGCCTGTTGTCACGCAAGCATGAATTCGAGGCAGACGCCTATGCGGCACGGCAAACATCGGCTGCCGACCTGATCGCCGCGCTGACCAAGATCTACAACGACAACGCCGCCACCCTGACGCCCGACCCGATGCACTCTGCCTTCTATGATTCGCACCCACCTGCCTTCATTCGGATTGGTCGTCTCAAGGGGCTGTCGCCTTGATCGAAGGCGCAAAGGCTGCGGCCCTCTGGCACACGCCGAACCGCACGGCGCAGACATGCTGACGACCGCGCAGTACGTATCGTGAGCGACGCCAACGGCACGGTCATTGCGGTTTTTGGACGCCGCTACGAAGTGGAAACCGACGCCGGCCTGCATCTGGATTGCGTTGCGCGCGGCAAGAAACGCGAAGCAGCCTGTGGTGATCGTGTCACGGTGCAGGCAACCGGTCCCGCGCAAGGCGTGATCAATGCCATCCTGCCGCGCACCAGCTACCTTGAGCGGGCTGACGCATACAAACACAAGGCGATCGCTGCCAACGCGGATCAGTTGCTGGTGCTGGTGGCGGTGGATCCCTGGTTCTCCGACGAGTTTGTCACCCGCGTGCTGCTGCTGGCACATGGCGCCGGGATCGAGACACTGATCGCCCTCAACAAGACCGATCTGCCAGGCGTCGACACGGCACGTGAACGCGTGGCGGTGTTCGCGCGTGCCGGCCACAGGGTGATCGAAGTCGCTGTCAAACCGCGTCCTGGAGCCGCCGAAACGAGCGCTGCACCACGCGGGGCGACCACCCTGCGGGCACACTTGTACGGTCATGCCACCGTGCTGGCCGGACAATCGGGCATGGGCAAGTCGTCCCTGGTCAACGCCCTGGTACCAGGCGCCGCCGCGGTCACCGGCGAAATTTCGCTGGCATTGGGCGCCGGTCGCCATACCACCACATTCTCGCGGCGCTATCGCATCGACCCGCAATCGACGCTGATCGATTGTCCCGGCATGCAGGAGGTGGGGATTCGCAATCTCGACGTTGCCACCCTCACCGCCGGCTTTGCCGATTTCACGCCGTTTCTGGGTGACTGCCGCTTTGCCAACTGCCGCCATGACCGCGAGCCCGGCTGCGGCCTCTCCGCAGCCCTTGCCGCAGGCCGGGTTGACGCGCGGCGCCACGCGCTTTTCTGCAAATTCCGCAGCGAAATCGGAGCATGATCCGCCTGACCCGCGCGCGCCACCTGATCGAGGCTACGCACCTCAAGAACCTGCTCGACTCGGCCGGTATCGCCAGTTTCCTGCGCAACGAAAACCTGGTGCGCTTGGCTGGTGAACTGCCGTTCGACCAGTGCTGGCCGGAGATCTGGATTGAAGATCGGCGCGATCTCGACCGTGCCCGCGCGTTGCTAGCCGACCTGCAGCGCGACAACTGGGGCCAGGGCCCAGCCTGGACCTGCCCGGAATGCGAAGAATGGCTGGATGGCCAGTTCACCGCCTGCTGGCGCTGCGGCCGCCAGCGGCCCCTTGCCTGAGCCAAAGAGCGATAGTGCCAAGGCCCCTGGCGCTGTTGGCCCAAACGGCACAAGGCCAATCTCAGCGCCGCCAAAAGCCTGGCCATAAACGGTCCTGCACCGCAGTGGAATCTTCAAGATACCCAATAGGCAATCGCCAGCAGAATCAGCAGCAATAGCCACAGTACCAGCGCCCGCCAAACCAGACCCACCGTGCTGGAAAGAAATCCGGCGTCTGCCTCGTCGCCGCTACCAATCTCGGCGCGCTCGTCAATGGTAAGCCCGGCCGCTGTCACGCCTTCCTTGAGAGGCTTGCCGAGCGTAACGCCGATGGCGCCGGCGCCGGAGGCCAGCACGATGCCCAGTTCCGGATCGCGCCATTTGTGCGCCTGGTTGCGCCAGCAATACACCGCGTCCTCGAAGTTTCCGACAATTGCAAACCCTGTTGCCGTCAGGCGCAAGGGCAGCCAGTCGATCAGGCTGAACGCACGCTTGGCGAAATCGCCAAAACCGGCCGGCTTATCCGCCCAGCGCTGGCGCAGCGCCAGCGCAAGGCGGTAGAAGACGGCACCGGTCGGCCCGGGCAGGAAGGCAAACCAGAAGAGCACACCGAAAACGTGGCGGTGCGAAGCCGAAAACGCCTCCTCGATCGCCACTCGCGCCACTTCCACCGTGTTCAGATCATCAGCCGGCCGGCCGCGCCATTCGCGGGTCAGGCGCCGTGCACGCGGCAAATCGCCGTCGATCAGCGCACGATGAATATCGGTGAAATGATGGCTGAACTGGCGAAAGCCCATGGTCAGGTAGAGCACCGCGACATTCCATGCCCAGGCAAGAAGTACATGCACATGATAGAGGAGCATATAGATTGCAAGCGTCGCGGCCAGCGTGGGCAGTATCGCGATGAACCAGGCGGCCTTGCCGTGACTGCGCTGACCGGCGTTGACGTGGTGCTCCAGGAATTCCAGCGCGGCATCAAGCACATGCGCCAACCTGGCTCTGTTGTCCAGGGGGCGGACCTGTTCGAGCAACAGCGCGGCGATCAGGGCGAGCACAGTCATGACTAGTCGAAGATAGCACAGCCACGCGCTAGAATCGATCAGCGCGCACAGCGACCGGGACATGTCTTCATCGCCTCGGCTGACCCCACTGCGGCTTTTGGCCCAAGCACTTTCCGAAGGCAGCTCCCCGCAAGCGGTCTGCAGAACCCGTCCGCACCACTTCCCCAATACTTGAAAACTCCTGATGCAGATAACCCCGCCTTTCGGCTATGGCGAAATCGTGCCGCTCGAAAAGCACCACAAGGTACTGTTGCCGGCAGCAGGCGGGGGCGCGGTACCGGATTTCGCCAAGCGCATCAACGCCATGGCGATCTCGTTTTCCGAATTCGCCGTCGCGCAGCGCGACTACCCGATTGTTTTCACCAGCATCGACACGGGCGCGAGCTTCGCCCCGGTGGCGGTTTTGGGTCTTGCCGACGGCCAAAACCTGTTTGTCGACGAGACAGACCGTTGGCTTGATACGCACTATGTGCCGGCGTTCGTGCGCCGCTATCCCTTTTGCATTTCCAGGATTTATGCCGACGGAGTGGTCCGCGACGAACGCCTGGTGTGTGTCGAGAAGTCCTATATCGACGCCGGCGGCATCACCCTGTTTGACGACCAGGGGCGGCCAAGCCCCGCATGGGTGGCACGCGAAAGCCTGCTGTCCGAGTACGAGAAAGATCTCGACCTGACCGCGCAGATGTGCGCGTTTTTCAAGAGTCTCGACCTGTTCGCTCCCTTCACCATGCAGGTGGGCGGTGGCAACGCGCCCGGCCTTACGCTACAAGGCATGTATTGCATCGACGAAGCAAAGTTCGCGGGTTTAAGCGCGGCCAACCACAAGGCACTGGCCACGCGCGGAATGGCGGCTCGGGCATACGCTCACCTGTTCTCGCTGGGCAATTTTGCGCGCCTTGTAGACCGCGCGGTCGCGCTGGAAGCGCGCCTGAAAATTGCTAGGCGCGCATGAAGTGATAAAAATTGCGCAGCATCGCCGCGGTCGCGCCCCAGATGAAATGACGGCCGTAGGGCATGGCGTAGAAATGGCGCGTCCTGCCCTCCCACGGGCGACTGCGCTTTTGATGATTGGCCGGATCCAGAATGAACTCCAGTGGCACCTCGAAGGCCTCCGCCACTTCGTTGGGATCGGGAGCGAGCTTGAACGGCGGGTGGATCAGGGCCACCACAGGCGTCACTGCATAGCGTGACACGGTGCAATATTGGGGTAGCCGGCCGATAACCTCGACGCGATCGCGCGTCAGGCCGATTTCCTCGGCTGCTTCGCGCAACGCAGTATCGACCGCGTCGGCATCGGCCTCCTCGGCACGTCCGCCGGGAAAACTGATCTGACCGGCATGACTGTTGAGGTGCGAGGTGCGCTGCGTGAGCAACAGCGACAGGCTGTCGGCGGCGACGATCGGTACCAGTACCGACGCCTGACGATAGCCGGCGCCGGCATCGGCGTCCATGCCCTCAAACTGCTGGTCGCCCATCATCTCGCGCCGCCACTCGCGCTCCTCTGCAAAGCGCGCGCGCAGCGTTGCTGCTGATAAACCGCGTATCGGCAGAAGGCCCGCGTTAAAGTGCGCAGGATCGATCGTCTCGATGGCAGCCGCCTCCTCCGTGGTGATTGAATTGCGCGTATCTGGCGAAACTGACATGCGAAATGAGCGAAAACACCGTCGCGACCTCGAGGGCGTCAGTTTACCTCGACGATTACCCGCCCGGCCATGCGCTCTGGTGAAACCATGAGCGGGTTCGCAAGGAACAGGAACCACTCTTGCATTGCATTGATCTTTTTCAAGACCGCCGTTTGCGAGTCCGCGATCGCGCGACTCATTTAACGTTCTACCTAAAACACGGTGCGGCGACGGTAGTACTCGGCCGCGCGCAATGTCGCCATCTTCATGGTCGCGATGAGCATGAAACGCGGTGCACCACCGTCCGGCGCGGCGACATGCCGCAATTCGACTTCGGAGTGACAGGTGCGGCACGAGGCCAGCCAGTTACCGGCGAACCGGTAGGGCGCTCCAAGTGGTGCGGTGCCACACATCGGGCAGGTCAGGTCGCTCATGCGGAGGCTCCATCAGGCGTAGTCGAAACAGTTATCAATTGCGGGAATTATTGGCCTTCGGCTTGCGCCATGCGCGTGCGAATATGTACACTTCACAATTGTTCACCGATGCACGCGGCTTCATGTGGCAGCGACCGGCCTGCGCAGATCACCTTCCTGTTGAGCCGACAAACCGGCAACGCCTTTGATCCTGTAGCCCGCGCCGCTGCTGGCACCCCCATCAAGCAATTCGATCTCCATCTCGAACAGGCAGGTCGTACACAAGGCATACCAAACGCCGCCTACCAGGCGCGGCTGCTTCAATGTCGGGGAATTGCAGCTTGCGCAATCGAGTTCTTGCATCAATGCCTCAATGACGATCGGAAGCCTCAATTATGTACAAAGAAGGAACGCGCGCAAGGTGCAGAATGTCGCACTTGACTTTCTTTAACCACCTGATACCTGATTTAACATCGCATCCGCGTCAGGCAGGGCGAGGCAGCACAGCGACTCGTGCTTGATGCCACAATTGCTGCCTGCGCAAGGGCTTTGACATTTTCCGCCAGCAGCGCGCTTCAACTGATAACGGAGTCACTCCATGGATCTCAAACTCGGCGACAAGGTCGCGATCGTGACCGGCGGCACTCAAGGGATTGGCAAGGCAACCGCGATGTTGCTGGCAAAGGAAGGAGCGCGCGTAGTGATCGCCGCACGCGGCCGCGAACTGCTGGGCACCGTCTCTGCGGAAATTCGCGCCGCCGGCGGCCGGGTTGCCGCCATCCAGGCCGATGTGAGCAAGCCCGAAGACTGCGAACGCCTTATCGCCGGCGCTATTGAAAGCTTCGGGCGCATCGACATTCTGGTCAACAACGCAGGCACATCGGCCACCGGCGAATTCGAATCAGTGACCGATGCCACCTGGCAAGCGGACTTCGACCTGAAACTTTTCGGTGCGATTCGTCTGGCGCGACTGGCGATCCCGCAAATGCGCAGGCAGGGCGGCGGACGCATCATCAACATCACCAATATCGGCGCCAAGCAGCCGCGCGCGAAATCCATGCCGACCACCGTGACTCGCGCAGCCGGACTGGCCCTGACCAAGGCCCTGTCCAAGGAATTCGCCGCCGACAAGATCCTGGTCAACACAGTTTGCATCGGCCTGATCCGGGCCGGGCAGCACGAGCGCAAGGCCGCGAAGTCAGGGGTCGAGGTGGAATCCATGTATGCCGGCATGGGCAAGGATATTCCGCTCGGGCGGGTCGGGCTGGCAGAAGAGGTAGCCAACGTGATCACGTTCCTCGCCTCTGATGCCGCCAGCTATGTGACCGGTACCAGTATCAACCTCGACGGCGGCACCTCGGCGGTGTTGTAGTACGCGCACCACACCATCGGCCCGCGCGCAGTTGCGGCAAAACTCCACGATTGAAGCACCGCTGGCATGCAGCGGTCGAATTTGCCGCGAGCGCATTTAGCTCCAATAGGGCGGAAAGCCTGTCAGGGTGGTCTCGGCTTTGAGCAGACGCAGCATCGCCGGCCACTCCAGAACACCATATCGTATTCAAGTCAGGCAAATTGAGGGCACTGGGGGTAGGCGACCTCAAGCGCTGGCCCACTGCCTGCCGTACGAACATTGCCGAGGCGGGCGTGCCTGGCTACGAAGCGGTGAACTGGTGGGGCATCATCGCGCCAGCAGGCACGCCGCCTTCGATCATCAACCGCCTTCATCGGGAACTCGGGCGCATCGTGCAGACACCGGAGATGCAGACGCGCTTCGAGGGCGAAGCGGTCGAAGCCATCCAGATGAGTACAGTCGAGTTCGGCAAGTACATAGAAACCGAGACCGTCAGTTGGGCCCGCGTGGTCAGGGATGCCGGCATCAAGGCCGAATGACAACCTGCCGGGAAGACCTGATTACCGGGACTGGTAGGGCGTGCTGGACTCGAACCAGCGACCAAGGGATTATGAGTCCCCTGCTCTAACCAACTGAGCTAACGCCCCACACTTTGCATCGAGGGCGGATTCTAACAAGGATGAAGGGTCGGACCGTGACACACGTCTCGCCTGAGGCGATGATTCGCGTTCTTCTGTGACCCCGATCACGCGTGAAACAAAAACTTACTTGCCGTGCGCGCCGACTGCCGCAACACTCTGCGAAGGCTGTTGTGATCAACCTCGGATCGGTCTCGGAACAATCATGTTTACGCGCGTTGCAGGCAAGGTCAGCCACTCTTTGACACAGGCATTTCGCGAGGTTCAGGCCGTCTCCGGCCGTGAACGGGCGTATCTGAGCAACGAGTTCGAGCAGTTCCGTGGCCTGATGCCCTTGCTTGCTCGCACCGGTTCCAGGCAACCCCTGAGCGAAGTGGAGCGCACCGTATTGCGCGCGCACCTGCGCCGCGCAACCAGCCTTTCGCCCTACCTGGTGGTTACCCTGCTGCCAGGGGCGTTGGTTCTGCTGCCGCTCCTGCTGTGGTGGCGCGACCGGCGCCGAAATCGCGATTTGCTTGTGGTTGCCTGCAACACCGGGAAGACCGCGACCTGAGGTTGGGCCTGCCTGACTACAGGCCGTCGACCACCACCGAGTCGGTATCGGCAACCCGCTGTCGCAGCGCCTTGAACGGCAGGGTGTCCGGATCATTCATGAATGCGCGCACTGTGGCGCGGTCAGGAAAGCGCAACAGGATCAGTCGCGACCGCTGCCATTGGCCTTCAAGCACCTCATGTGCGCCGCCGCGAACCAGGTACTCGCCGCGATGCTTTGCGATCAGCGGGGGAACCGCAGCCTTGTAGGCCTCGTAAGCTGCCGGGTCGCGCAGCGTGATGTTGACGATCATGTACGCGGGCATGGGATGGATTCCTGATGCAAGTGAGCAGGACGGCAAGCATGCCCGCAATCATCCAGGCCCGCGCGTTCCGCTCGCCGCAGGACGCGATTTCAGGGCGGCGCCACCCAATGGCGCACCAGGGGCAAGTCGGGTCCCCGATGAAAACGCAGCACCATTTCCTCGCGCCTGGCGTCGTCACGCGAAATGCGCCGATACTGCCGTTCGTGCTCTTCCCATGACGAAACCAGAAAAGTCTCGACAAAGAGGCCTGCCTGGCCAACGTCTTCAAACACGCCCCACTGATAGGCGCCGTCACGCAGGCGCTCGGCCGAGAGTTCGCGCAGCAGCTTGAGGAATTGCGGCGCGGCCGCGCCATCGATCTGGTATTCGATCGACACCAGCACCGGCCCTCGCTCTGCCGATATGGCCTGATTTACGTGGGGATCCGGCCACCAGTGCATGCCAGGTGTCAGGTCGGGACCATGTGCCGGTATCGGCGCGCGCCGCGCAAGCAGCAGCCCGCCCAATCCGGCAAGGGCTGCGATGGCGAAGGCCGCGCGCACCGAGGTATGGTCCGCCACCCAGCCCCAGGTAAGGCTGCCGATGGTCATCGCGCCGGCGAATATCGCCAGATAAATTGCCATGCCGCGACCGCGCATCCAGTCTGGCAGCAGCGCCTGCGCCGCCACGTTGGCCACAGTCAGTGCAGCCAACCACGCTGCGCCTGCCAAGCCGACCACCAGCGCGGCGAGATACACGTTGCTCAAGCCGGCCAGCGCGGCGAGCACAGCCGCAGTCCCCAAAAGGCCCAGGCGAAAGGTGTTCTCCGGTGATAGTCGTGCCCGCAGCAACGGCAGGATGAGGGCGGTGATCGCGGTGCCAATGCCGATGCATGCCAGCAGGTTGCCATATAGTCCCGCACTGCCGGCGAACTCGCGCCGCACCAGTACCGGCAGCAGTGTCCAGTAGGCGCTGGCTACAAACACGAACCACGCCAGGCGCCACAGCACGCGCTTGAGCACGGGTTCATGCCGCACGAAGCGCAGGCCCGCCGCCACCGCCCCGGGAAAGCGTTCGCGGCTGCCGACGCCGGCCCGCGTGCCGGCGCCTTTCCACCACACGAAGGCTGCGATCACGAACAGGTAGCCAAGCGCATTGGCGAAAAACGCAGCCGCCATGCCCAGGCCCGCCACCAGGACACCGGCGGCCGCCGGGCCCACGGCCCGTGCGAGATTCAGGCCCATGCCGTTCAAGGCCACGGCCTGTTCCAATTGCGGTCGCTCGACCAGCAGCGGCACCAGTGACTGCTGGGTCGGCTGCAGCAGGGCCGAGCCGACGCCGGTGACGAACACCGCAGCCACCAGCAGGGTCGGGGTCAGGCTTTCGGTCAGCGTCGCCACGCCAATGCCGGCGGTCACGATACCCAGCACCATGTTGACTGAAATGTTGAGATAACGCCGATTGACCATGTCCGCCAAGGCGCCTGCCGGCAATGCCAGCAGCAGCATCGGCAGGGCCGACGCTGCCTTGACCGCACCCACGGCCACGGCCGATAGCGAAAGTGAAGTCATGAGCCACGCAGCGGCCAGTTCACGCATGGCCGTCGCGACATTGCCCAGCAACGTGACGCTCCAGATCACCAGGAAAGTCGGTTGCGCAAATGGCGCCCAGAATGAGGCCAGGTGTGCGACTGTGGGAGCTCTATCGACGGATTGAGTCATGCGGACCGCCACGCAAGTCGTGACGGATGAAACTGCTGGCTCCGGGTAGTCCGACTGTTGGACTTCACGTCATTCATGCTTGGGCACTGCGTTACGAAGTCCTTGAATTCTACTGCGCCATGGCGTGAACCCGACGCTGAAAAAGGCTGTTGGCCACCAAAGCCCCCACCACCATCGCCGCGCCGGTCCACTCCTGCCAGGTGAAACGCGCCCCCTGCAGATAGCGGATCAGGTAAGTTTCGATCGGCATCAGGTTCAGTAGCAGCATTGAATTGAGTGCGCCGATGCGCGCATGGCCGTAGTTCCACAGCAGAAGAGCCAGAACCACCCCGGGGATCGCCAGAAACAACACATGCGGCGTCACCGTGACCAGAGTCGGCATGTCAGGTATGCGCGCCGCGCCCGTGAGCAACGCGATCGCTGCCGCCGCGCATATCGCCAGGGTACCGAAAAAGCAGGAAAGCGTGGTGAAGCGCAGCACGCCGAATCCCGGAAAACTGCCGAGCATCAGGGTGTAGCTGATCCAGCACAGAACGCCGGACAGCACCAACAGATCGCCCAGGAGTTTGGCCTCACCAGGCTTGATGCCGTGACCGATGACCACCAGCACGACACCGGCGAATGCAACGGCGATGGCACCGATGGTGAAGTCGGGCGGCCGACGGCCGTATAGCCGCCACTGCAGTATGGCCATCAGTGACGGCTGCAAGGCGATGATGATGACCGCATGCTCTGGCAACGTGTACAGAAGGCCTACGAACACCAGCAGCGGCGAGCCGGCCATGCCGAGTACACCGGCCAGCACCAGTCGCAGCGGCTGCGGGCCGCACGAGAATGCAGTGGGGCCTTCGCGCAGAGCGAGAATGATCACCAGCACCAGACTTGCCAGCGCATAGCGGATCGCCGTCAGCGTGTAGGGGTCGAGCGCCGCGTAGGCGGCCTTGGCCACCGGCAACTGCGCGCCCCAAATCATGATCGCCGCAAACGCCGCGGCAACGCCGATACCGAACTGATTGTGGCGGCTCATCGGACCGCGGCCCGGAAGTTGAAAAAAAACAGGCCCGCGCGAAGGCGGGCCTGACGATCATGGATGCGCACAATCAAGTGCTGCCGTCTTCGAGAAAGCTCTTCAGCCGCTCGGACCGCGAAGGATGCCTCAGCTTGCGCAAGGCCTTGGCCTCGATCTGACGAATCCGCTCGCGCGTGACATCGAACTGCTTGCCCACTTCCTCCAGCGTGTGGTCGGTCGACATCTCGATGCCGAAGCGCATGCGCAGCACCTTCGCTTCACGCGGGGTGAGCGTATCGAGGATGTCCTTGGTGACATCGCGCAGGCTTTCGTACATCGCGGCCTCGGCCGGTGCCAGGGTATTGCCATCCTCGATGAAATCACCCAGATGCGAATCATCGTCGTCGCCGATCGGCGTTTCCATCGAAATCGGCTCCTTGCTGATCTTGAGGATCTTGCGGATCTTGTCTTCCGGCATTTCCATCTTGACCGCGAGCGTCGCCGGATCAGGCTCGATGCCGGTTTCCTGCAGAATCTGGCGCGAGATCCGATTCATCTTGTTGATGGTCTCGATCATGTGCACCGGGATGCGGATGGTGCGGGCCTGGTCGGCGATCGACCGCGTGATCGCCTGGCGAATCCACCAGGTGGCATAGGTCGAGAACTTGTAGCCGCGCCGGTATTCGAACTTGTCGACCGCCTTCATCAGGCCGATATTCCCTTCCTGGATGAGATCCAGAAATTGCAGGCCGCGGTTGGTGTACTTCTTGGCGATCGAAATCACCAGTCGCAGGTTGGCCTCGGTCATTTCGCGCTTGGCGCGGCGTGCCTTGGCCTCGCCGGTCGACATCTGCTTGTTGATCTCTTTCAGATCCTTGAGCGGAATCCCCAGCGTGTTCTGCAAGTCGATCAACTTTTGCTGGCGCTCCTGCACCGCCGGCACAAAGCGCGTCAGGGTCGCGCTGTAAGGGCGTTCGGCATCGACCTCGCGCTGGACCCAGCGCTGGTTGGTCTCGTTGCCCGGGAATTCCTTGATGAAATGCGTCCGCGGCATGCCGGACTTGATCACGCACAGCTCCTGAATGCCGCGCTCGTGCTGTCGTACCCGATCGACCTGGCCGCGCAGCAGGTCGCACAGGCGTTCGACGATGCGCGCGGTGAATCGCACCGACAACAGCTCGTCGGATATGGCGTTCTGGGTATCGATGTACGGTTTGGTCTTGTAGCCCTTCTTGGAGACAATACCCTTGAGCTTTTCGTGCAGATGGAAAATGCGCGAAAAGATCTCCAGCGCCTTCTGCTTAAGTTCAGCCATCAACGCGGCATTGGCCGCACTGGCGGCTTCGCCGTCATCGTCTTCCACTTCGTCAGCGGATTCGGATTCGGCCTCTTCCTCGGCCTCGGCGGCGGCCATCGCGGCCAGTGCCTCTTCACTCACGTTGGGATCGATCAGGCCGTCGACCAGCTCGTCGATGCGCATCTCGTCGCGCGAAATCTTGCCGGCCATCGCGAGGATCTCCTCGATCGTGGTCGGGCAGGCGGCAATCGCCTGGATCATGTGCTTGAGACCGTCCTCGATGCGCTTGGCGATCTCGATCTCGCCTTCACGCGTGAGCAACTCGACCGAACCCATTTCGCGCATGTACATGCGCACCGGGTCGGTGGTGCGGCCAAACTCGGAATCAAGCGACGAGGCGGCGGCTTCGGCCTGCTCCTCGACATCGTCGTCATTGGCTGCGGTCGGCGCGTTCTCGTTGAGCAGCAGTGTCTCGGCGTCCGGCGCCTTGTCGTAGACCGCGATGCCCATGTCGGTAAAGGTCGTGATGATCGCTTCGATCTGCTCGGCATCGACGATATCGTCAGGCAGGTGGTCATTGATCTCCGCATAGGTCAGGAAAGAACGTTCCTTGCCCAGCTTGATCAGGGCCTTGAGCTTGTTGCGGCGCGCCTCGACATCTTCGGCGGTCGGCGCCTTCTGCAGCAGCAGCATTTCGATTCGTTCGCGGTTCCTGCGCTCGGAACGTGCGCTTTTCTTGGATGCCTTCGCCGCCTTGGCAAGCGCTTCGGCATCAAGCGCCGGGACAGCGACAGGAGCTGGCGTTTGTGCTGCGGCCCTGGATTGCTTTGCGGGTACGGAAGCGATGGTCGATCCTTTGTTCGGGGGCGCCGCAGGCTCGGCGACGCCGCCCGGTCTGGCCGCAGCGCTCACCTTGCCGCCATTGACCGGCCTGGCGGGAGCGGCCGGCTTGGCGACCTTTGGGGTTTTGGCGCCCTTGGCAGAACCGGCACTTTTAACAGGCCGCAAAGCGTTGGCTGGCTTCATCGGAGGTTTCGCATGCGTGTTGGCAGGCTTTTTCGGTATGGGTGCCAACTTGGTTCTGGGCTTGCTGACTGCCGTTGGCGCACTTCTGGCGACCGGCTTTTTCGTGGACTGCGCGGCTTTGGTCATCTGTTTGACGCGCTCAGGCGCTTTCATGATTGCGGCTTTTGAGACAGGTTTCTTGGCCATGGGTGCCTCGAAATAGGTTGAAGCGGCTCAAACCGGAGGTGCATGTCCGGGAACGAACAAGACTGCTTCCGGACAGTGCCTGGCGAAACGAATAAAGCCCTGGATTATAGCATTATTCGAACCGAAAATGATCCTCAGGCGCCGGTGGGAAGCGCTCTGGTGTCACTTTCCTGCGCCAACAGGGCCGCGAACTCGGCACGCGCCGTCGGATCTTCGGCCATCCGCGCGATCAGCTCCTCTTTGCGGCGATTGCGCCATTGGGCCAAAAGGGTTTGCAGGGCATGGCCGAACTCCGCGCGCACAATCTCCGAATCCTTGTCGAATTCAAGTTCCTCGACCAGCGCGCGGCGCAGCAGGGGCTCCACCGCCGTTCCGACGAAGGCTTCGGCCAGGGCCGCTGCCCGCGGGGGAACCGGTGCGGCGCAAATCGCGTCGATCACATCTAGTACCGGTGAATCCTGCGGAATCGCATAACGGTGATCCGCCACTTCGGGCAACAGGGCCAGGCTGCCGTCGCGCACCAACAAGCGCAGCAGATGCTCGTCGAGCGGCGTAATGGCGGCGCGAGCGGCGCGGCGCGGCGCGCTGCGCAATACCGACGCCTGCGCCTTGAGCTCGCACAGGCGCTCGACCTCGGAGGGCGTCATGTCGACCAGCTCGCCGATCGCCTTGACCAGCCCGAGACGCAGTCCGGGCGCGGTGACCCTTTGCAAATGCGGTTTCGCTGCGCTCACCAGGCCAGCGCGCCCTTCGGCAGTGTCTAGATCGACTTCGAGTCTGAGATGGTCCAGCAAGAAACGCGACATCGGCATCGCGCCATTCTCGAGTTGGACAAACGCGTCGCGGCCGAACTCCCGAATATAGGAATCGGGGTCGTGCTCGGCCGGCAGGAAAAGAAACGAAAAACGCCTGTCGTCGGAGGTCAGCGCCAGGCTGTTCTCGAGTGCCCTCCAGGCCGCACGGCGGCCGGCACTGTCGCCATCGAAACAGAAGATCACGTGCGTGGTCTGGCGCGCCAGCTTTTGCACATGCGCCGGCGTACAGGCGGTGCCGAGCGTGGCCACCGCATATCCCACCCCATGCTGTGCCAGCGCCACCACATCCATGTAGCCTTCGACAACCAGCGCGCGCCCCGCCTCGCGAATCGCCTGTCGCGCCTCAAAGAGGCCATACAACTCACGACCCTTTTCGAACAGCGGTGTCTCCGGCGAGTTCAGATATTTGGGTTCGCCTGCACCGATCACCCGCCCGCCAAACCCGACCAACTGACCGCGGGTGTTGCGGATGGGAAAGGTCACGCGACCACGAAAGCGGTCGTAACGCCGCCCCTTTTCGCCATCGATCACCAGACCGGTTTCGGCCAATGGTTTGCCAAGGTAGTCATCTCCGTAGACCGCCTCGAGCGCATTCCATTCATCCGGCGCGAACCCCAGGCCAAAATGCTTGGCGACCGTACCGCTCAAACCACGCCCCTTCAAGTAGTCGATCGCCACAGGCTCGGTCTTGAGTCGGTCGCGATAAAAACTGTTGGCTTTGTCCAGCAAGGCCACCAGCGCCGCTGCATCGGGCCCATCGCGCCGCAGATGATCTTCGCCGCCACGCACCTCCGGCACCGCCAGCCCCACAGATTGCGCCAGATCCCTGATCGCCTCCACATAAGAGAGCCCGGCATGTTCCATCAGGAAACCGATTGCCGAACCGTGCGCACCGCAGCCGAAGCAATGGTAGAACTGCTTGGTCGGACTGACAGTAAACGAGGGAGATTTTTCGTTGTGGAACGGGCACAGCCCCATCAGGTTGGCGCCGCCCTTCTTCAACGGGACATGCCCGCCCACCACATCGACGATATCGATGCGGTTGAGCAAATCGGCGATGAAGGTTTGCGGAATCATGGGGTCTGACGAGCAATCATTTTATGCCGAAATCCCGCTGACTCGCCTGCGGAGAACGACGATGCTCGTAGCGGCGGCCCCGTTTCGGGCACAGAAGAAAAAAGCCCCGCAGCGCGGGGCCTTTTTCGTTGCATTCTTGGCCGGCCGTGCGCGGCCAGGCTCAAGCAATCGTGCTCAGGCGTAGTTCTTCGCGACAAAATCCCAGTTGACCAGGTTCCAGAACGCCTCGACGTACTTCGGCCGCGCATTGCGATAGTCAACGTAGTAGGCATGCTCCCAAACGTCACAGGTAAGCAAGGGCTTGTCGGCGCCGGTCAGCGGTGTGGCGGCATTCGAGGTGGACGCCAGGTCGAGCGAGCCGTCGGACTTCTTCACCAGCCAGCCCCAGCCGGAACCGAAGGTCCCCACCGAAGTCTTGGTGAACTCTTCCTTGAACTTGGCGAACGACCCCCATTTCTTGTTGATCGCTTCGGCGAGAGCACCGGTCGGCTCGCCGCCGCCCTTGGGCGACAAGCCCATCCAGTAGAAGGTGTGGTTCCATACCTGGGCTGCGTTGTTGAACATGCCGCCGGAAGATTTCCTGGTGATCTCCTCCAAGCTCATGTTCTCGAACTCGGTGCCTTTGATCAAGTTGTTGAGGTTGGTGATGTAAGTCTGGTGATGCTTGCCATAGTGAAACTCCAGGGTTTCCTTGGAAATATGCGGTGCCAGCGCATCGAGCGCATAGGGCAGATCGGGCAGTTTGTGTTCCATCGTATTCTCCGTAGCAAAGAAGGCGGGTTCGGTATCTTGAAAACAGTTTCGGCTGTTCCAAATTGAATTGTAGGGCAAGGCTGGCCCGCCGCGGCAAACCCACACTCAGTAGGGCTTTTCCACGCGCACCCGCGCAGCGCCGCGTGCCAGCGTCAGTTCGAGTCCGTCACCGGCGAGAAGCGTCGCCGAATCGCGCACCGCGTGACCTTCAGGTGTGCGCACGACCGCGTAGCCGCGCGCCAAAATCTTCATCGGATCAAGATACACGAGTGCGCTCCGCACAGCCGCCAGACGCTGCGTGGCTGCCTGCAATTGCGCCCGCCCGCCACGCGCATGGCGTTGTGCCAAGCCGTCCAGGCGAAGTCCCGACCCACCCAGCGCAGGACCACGCATGAGCAGCGCAGCCAGATCGAGACGCGAGCGTGCCGCGCGGCTGGTCCGCACAGCCGCCGTCGACAGCCGTGCGCCGAGGTCGGCCAGACGACGGCGCTGGTCGGCCAGGCGCTGGTCAGGTGTCGCCAGTTCACGTGCGGCCCAGTCGAGCCGCTGGCGCCTGACCGCAATCGCCTGTTCGATCAGTTGCGAGAGGGCGCGCGTATGGCGCACCAGCTCGGCCAGCATGGCCTGACGCGAAGGCGCCGCCAACTCGGCGGCCGCCGTCGGTGTCGGCGCCCGCAGATCGGCCACAAAATCGGTGATGCTGAAATCGGTCTCGTGGCCGACACCTGCGATCACCGGAATGGCGCTGTCGGCCACGGCACGCGCCACCACTTCTTCATTGAACGCCCACAGGTCATCGATGCTGCCGCCGCCGCGACAAACGATCAGCACCTGCGTTTCAGCTCGCCGGTTGGCTGTCGCCAATGCTGCGGCGATGCGCAAGGCGGCTCCTTCGCCTTGCACCGGCGTCGGATAGACAATCACCTCGATCATCGGTGCGCGCCGCCTGAGCGTGGTGAGCACATCGCGCAACGCCGCCGCGCCGGTCGATGTAATGACTCCAATGGCGCGCGGCAGCGCCGGCAAAGCCCGTTTGCGTTGCGCATCGAACAGGCCTTCGCGGGACAGTTTTTCCTTCAACTTCAGGAAGGCCTCGAACAAGGCGCCGGCGCCGGCGCGTACCAGCCCGTCGACGTTCAGTTGGTAATCGCCGCGCGCTTCGAACAGCGTAAGCGTGGCACGAATTTCCACTGCATCGCCGTCGCGCGGTTGCCAGTCGAGAGCGCCGGCACGGTTCTTCCACATGGTGCAGCGCACTTGGGCGCCTGCATCCTTGAGCACGAAGTACAGGTGCCCGGAAGCGGCTCGCGTGAAGTTCGACAACTCGCCACGCACGGACACCAACGGGTAGCCACGCTCGAGCAGGCCGCGCACGCCGCGATTGAGTTCGGTCACGCTCAGTGCGCGTGCACTTCCCGCTGCCTCGCGATCCACGTTGTCGGGGCGACTCAACATGGCAGCCGGTACAGCGCCGATTTCTTGAGCAAAGCGGAAAAATCCATGGTGCGATAAATGGCATGCGCATTCAGCGCACAGGTTTTCAACAGGGTTGTCCACCGCCCTTGCGGACAACTCGCGGGCACTGCCACGCAACGCTTTCCGCTAAACTGCGCGCTGCGCCGGATGCGCGCCTGATTCAATGGCAGGCAATCATGGAAACGAAACAAGGGGGATCATTCCGTGTTGGACATTGTGAAAGAGGCAGGATGGCCGATTTATCCGTTGCTGGTTGCCTCGGTGATCGCCGTCGCGTTGATTATCGAACGCTTGATGGTGCTGCGCAAGTCACGCATTATCCCGGCCCAACTGCTCGGAGAAGTCCTCACGCTGTACAAGGGCCACCAGATCACGCCCGAAATCATCGGCCGCATTGAAGCCAACTCGCCGCTTGGGCGCGTTTTGGCGGCAGGCTTGCGCAACGACAAGAGTTCGCGCTATGTGATGAAGGAAGCCATCGAGGAAGCTGGCAGTTTCGCAGCCCATGAGTTGGGCCGCTTCCTCAACGGCCTGGGCACCATCGCCACCGCCGCCCCGCTGATGGGGCTGTTCGGCACGGTGGTCGGCATGATCGAGATTTTCGGCAGCCAAAGTCCTTCCGGCACCAATCCCCAGGCCTTGGCCCACGGTATTTCCGTGGCTCTCTACAACACCGGTTTCGGCATCCTGATCGCGGTTCCGGCACTGATCTTCTATCGCCATTTCCGTGCCCGCGTGGAGCACTTCGTAGTCGAGATGGAGCAGGCGGCGATCAAGCTGCTCGATATCGCCCACGGCGACCGCAAGGCCTGAGGCTCTTGCCGAGAGCATTCACACCATGAAATTCCGCATGCGTGCAACGGAAGAGCCCGAGATCAACTTCATCCCTTTGATCGACGTGCTGCTGGTGATCCTGATCTTCCTCATGATCACCACCACCTATTCCAAGTACACCGAGTTGCAGATCAACCTGCCGACCGCAGACGCGGAAAAGCAGCTGGAACGCCCCAACGAGATCAACGTGGGCATCAATGCGCAGGCGCGCTACATGATCAATGGTCAGGCCCACACTTATCGCGATACGGCCGGCCTGTCGGCCGAGTTGAAGTCGGCGGCGGCCGGCAAGAAAGACCCGGTGGTCGTCATCAGCGCCGACGCCCAGGCCACGCATCAATCGGTGATCTACGTGATGCAGGCAGCGCAAATGGCGGGGCTGGGCCAGGTCACCTTTACCACCCAGGCGGCGGCCGGCAAGTAGCCGCCGCCTGCCGACGCCGCGGGACCGGGTTTGCAACTCGCCTCCGACTGGTGGTTGCCGCAACTGACCTGGCGCACTGCGGCGCTGCTGCCGCTGGCCTGGCTGTTCGGCGCAATGAGCGCCGCCCGTCGCGGCGCTTTCAGGCACGGCTGGCTCACGCAGGAGCGCATGCCGGTGCCGGTGGTCATCGTCGGCAACCTTGTTCTCGGGGGAAGCGGCAAGACACCGCTTGTGATTGAACTGGTTACGCAACTGCAAAGTCGCGGCATGCGGCCCGGCGTGATCTCGCGCGGCTTCGGCCGCAGCGGGCAACATGGACTTGAAGTGGGCATGAGCAGTCGCCCGGCGGACTGCGGCGATGAACCCTTGCTGATACGCCGTCGCGCCAACTGCCCGGTGTTCGTCGCGGCGCGGCGCGCAAATGCCGCACGCGCCTTGCTGGCAGCGTATCCGGACACCGACGTGATCCTGGCCGACGACGGCCTGCAGCACCTGCGTCTGGCGCGCGACTTCGAGATCGCGGTGTTCGATACGCGTGGTGCCGGCAACGGCTGCCTGTTGCCGGCCGGCCCGTTACGCGAGCCGCTGGCTCGCCTGGACAGCGTCGACGCCCGCGTCGCCAATGGCCGCAACCCGATCGCCGACAGCGGCTTCGCCATGCAGCTCCAGTTCGGCGATCTGTATCAACTTGTCGCGCCAGCGCACACTTGCCCGCTGGCACAGTTTGCCGGCAGGCATGGCGCAAACGTTGCCGCGGTGGCGGGCATCGGCAATCCACAGCGCTTCTTCGACATGCTGCGTTCAGCCGGGCTCGATGTCGCGGCGCATCCGTTCCCCGACCATCACGTGTTCACCCGCGCGGACACCGCTGATTTAGCCGGCTCGAAGATCGTGATGACCGAAAAGGACGCGCTAAAATGTGCCGGCTTCGACGATCCGCGCATCTGGGTCGCGCCGGTAACGGCCAAGGTCGACAGAGGATTGATCGAAGCGATACTGGAGAAACTACGTGGACGCAAAGCTGCTTGACATTCTGGTCTGCCCGATTACCAAGGGAGCCCTCGTTTACGACCGCGAGAAGCAGGAACTGATTTCGCGCGCAGCCAGGCTTGCATACCCGATTCGCGACGGCATTCCGGTCATGCTTGAAGAGGAAGCGCGCAAGTTGACCGAAGAAGATCTGGCTTGAGCGGCGAATGACCGTATTCGTCGCGCTGATTCCGGCGCGCCGCGCCTCCACCCGCCTGCCAGACAAGGTGCTGGCCGATTTGGCCGGCAAGCCGATGGTGGTGCATGTCGCCGACCAGGCGCGCGCCAGCGGCGCTCGCCTGGTCGTGGTCGCCACCGACGATGTTGCGGTGCGCGCCGCAGTCGAAAGCCATGGCCATACCGCGCTCATGACTCGCGCCGATCATCTGTCGGGCACCGACCGACTGGCCGAGGCCGCCACCTTGCTTGGCCTGTCCGACGACGAACTGGTGGTCAACGTTCAAGGTGACGAGCCCCTGATCTCGCCGCAGTTGATCGGGGCGGTCGCCGGCGAACTGGAGCGCCGCGCCGATTGCGCGATGGCCACCGCCTGCCACGCGCTGGAAACAGCGGCCGAAATGTTCAACCCGAACATCGTGAAGGTGGTGATCGACCGCCGCAACACCGCGCTCTACTTCAGTCGCGCAACGATACCGTGGGCACGCGACGCCTTCGGCGCCGACTTGCGCCATGCAATCCCGCCCGGCCTGCCGATTCACCGACACATGGGAATCTATGCCTATCGCGCCGAATTCCTGAAGGCATTCCCGCTTCTTGCGCCCGCCCCGATCGAACAGTTCGAGGCCTTGGAGCAGTTGCGGGCACTGTGGCACGGCCATCACATCGCGGTGCTGGTGAGCGATAAAACCGCGGCGCCGGGCGTGGATACCGCCGCGGATCTGGCACTTGTGCGCTCATTGATGGCGGGTCGGTAGCAGCAAGTTTGTTGCAAGCTCATTCCAGCTAAAATCCCGCAAATCGAAAGATTCCGGAGGCAAGGGGCATCATGAGACTCATCCTGTTGGGACCGCCGGGCGCTGGCAAGGGCACGCAGGCGACGTTCATCAAGGAGCGCTTCGCCATTCCGCAGATTTCCACCGGCGACATGCTGCGCGCCGCGGTCAAGGCCGGCACCCCGTTGGGACTTGCTGCCAAGAAGGTGATGGACGCTGGCGGCCTGGTATCCGACGACATCATCATCGGCCTGGTCAAGGACCGGCTCAAGGAAGCGGACTGCGCCGGCGGCTACCTGTTCGATGGCTTTCCGCGTACCATCCCGCAGGCAGACGCGATGAAGCATGCAGGTGTCGCGCTGGACTACGTGCTTGAAATCGACGTTCCCGACAGCGAAATCATCTTGCGCTTGAGCGGGAGGCGCGTGCATCTCGCATCGGGTCGCACCTATCACCTGAAGTTCAATCCGCCGAAGGTGCCGGGACTTGATGATGTCAGCGGCGAGCCATTGATTCAACGGGATGACGACCGCGAGGAAACCGTGACGAAGCGGCTTGAGGTCTATCACCAGCAGACCAAGGCCTTGGTGGACTACTACTCGGGTTGGTCAAAAAGCGGCGACCGGCACGCGCCGCAGTACCGCACAATTGCGGGAATCGGCGCGGTCGAGGAGATTCGTGAAAGGGCATTCGCCGCGATCAAGTAAGGCAATGCGTGCCCGCTGCAACCAGGGCTGGTCCGCAAGGTCCGGCCCTTTTTGCTTGATTTTGTTTCACCCGCCACGCCATTCGTTTCATAGTCATGCATACTTTCGCATCATCATTTTCCAGGAGAAGTCGCATGGTCGCCCGCAACGCCTTTTATGCCCAGTCCGGTGGTGTAACCGCTGTCATCAATGCATCTGCGTGCGGCGTCATCGAGGAAGCGCGCCGCCACAAGAGCATGATCGCCCGCGTGTACGCCGGCCGCGACGGCATCATCGGCGCCCTGACCGAGGATCTGATCGACACCTCGAAGGAGTCGGCCGCGACCATCGCCGGCCTCAGATACACGCCCGGCGGCGCCTTCGGGTCATGCCGCTACAAGCTCAAGTCCTTCGAGCAGTCGGAAGCGCAGTACCGGCGCCTGATCGATGTGTTCCGCGCCCATGACATCGGCTATTTCTTCTACAACGGCGGCAATGATTCGATGGATACCTGCAACAAGGTATCGGCCATCAGCCGCAAGCTGGGCTATCCGGTGGCCTGCATCGGTGTGCCCAAGACCGTCGACAATGACCTGGTCCTCACCGACAACTGCCCCGGCTTCGGCTCCGTGGCCAAGTATGTCGCCGTCTCGATCCGCGAAGCCGGCATGGATGTGGCTTCGATGGCACGTACCTCGACCAAGGTGTTCGTGCTCGAGGTGATGGGCCGTCACGCCGGCTGGATCACTGCGGCCTGTGGTCTGGCCAGCGAGCGCGCCGGCCAGCCGCCGCACATACTGCTGCTGCCGGAAATGAAATTCGATGAGCCGAAATTCCTCGCGCGTGTTGCAGCCACGGTAAAAAAGTGGGGCTATTGCACCATCGCCGTCTCCGAGGGTTTGCGCAATGCCGACGGCAGTTTCCTGTCGGAGACCGGCCTCAAGGACGCCTTCGGCCACGCCCAACTGGGCGGCGTGGCGCCCGTGGTGGCACAACTGGTCAAGGACCGCCTGGGCTACAAGTATCACTGGGCGGTGGCCGACTACCTACAGCGCGCCGCCCGCCACATTGCCTCGAAGACCGACGTCGAACAGGCCTATGCGGTCGGCCGCGAGGCGGTGCGCTACGCGGTCGCCGGCAAGACTGCGGTGATGGCCGCCATCAAGCGCACCTCGAACCGACCCTACCGCTGGAAGATCGAACCGGTGCCGCTGTCGAAGGTCGCCAATCACGAAAAAATGATGCCGCGTCGCTTCATTTCCGCCGACGGCTTTCACATCACGCAAGCCTGTCGTGACTATCTTTCACCGCTCATCGCGGGCAACGATACGCCGCCCTATCGCAACGGCCTGCCTGCCTATCCGGTGCTGAAAAACCAGGCGGTGAAGAGAAAACTCACCGAATCATTTACAATCTGAGAGTTTTTGGCCCCGACATTTGCGACTACAAGCAATGCGGCGAAGCCAGCCCGTTTTAGTTAATCGGTTCAAGCGATTGAATCATCCAGTCAAGCGTCCCCAGAGGAGGAGTAGATGTCAATAGTTCTGTGGAGCGCCATCGCCTGCGGCATCATCGCGGTGATTTATGGCGTCATTTCAATCAAGTGGATTCTCTCGCTGCCGGCCGGCAACGCCCGCATGCAGGAGATCGCCGAGGCCATCCAGCTAGGCGCCCAGGCGTATTTGAGCCGGCAGTACCGCGCCATCGCGATCGTAGGGGTGGTGGTTTTCCTGATTCTGGGCCTGGTGCCGGGCCTGGGATGGATGACCGCCGCAGGCTTTCTGGTAGGCGCCGTACTGTCGGGCCTGGCAGGATTTATCGGCATGAACGTTTCGGTGCGCGCCAACGTGCGCACCGCGCAAGCGGCGACGCAGGGCTTGTCGCCGGCGTTTGACGTGGCGTTCCGCGGTGGCGCCATCACCGGCATGCTGGTTGTGGGTCTTGGCCTGATCGGTGTGGCCGGGTTCTACGCCGTGCTGCAGGGCGCGGCTCCGCACGGGCTGGGCAAGACCGTAGCCCTGGCCGACCTGTTGAAACCGATGATCGGCCTGGCCTTCGGTGCCTCGCTGATCTCGATTTTCGCGCGTCTGGGCGGCGGCATTTTCACCAAGGGCGCCGACGTCGGTGCCGATCTGGTTGGCAAGCTCGAGGCCGGCATTCCGGAAGACGACCCGCGCAACCCGGCCGTGATCGCCGACAACGTCGGCGACAACGTCGGCGATTGCGCCGGCATGGCCGCCGACCTGTTCGAGACCTATGCGGTCACCCTGATCGCCACCATGGTGCTGGGCGCCGTGATCATGAAAGGCAGCGACGCCGGCGTGCTCTACCCACTGATGCTGGGTGCGGTCTCGATCGTCGCTTCGATCATCGGCTGCTTTTTTGTCAAGTGCAAGGACGGCGGCAAGATCATGAACGCGCTGTACCGCGGCTTAGCCGTGGCCGGCGTGTTGTCGCTGATCGCCTTTTATCCCGTGACCCAATGGCTGATCCCCGACAATGCGCTGGCTGGCGAAGGCTTCGCCAATGGTGCGGTATGGCGCCTGTTCGGCGCGGCCTTTGTAGGCCTCGCGCTGACCGGGCTTTTGGTCTACATCACCGAGTACTACACCGGCACGCAGTTCTTTCCGGTGCAGTATGTGGCCGAAGCTTCGACCAAGGGGCATGCGACCAACATCATCGCCGGCATCGCCGTTTCGATGAAGTCGACCGCCTGGCCGGTGATTGTGATCTGCCTGGCGATCTATTCGGCTTTCGCGCTGGCCGGACTGTACGGCATCGCGATCGCCGCCACCTCGATGTTGTCGATGGCTGGCATCATTGTCGCGCTCGACGCCTACGGCCCGATCACCGACAACGCCGGCGGCATCGCCGAAATGAGCGAGATGCCCAAGTCGGTGCGCGATATCACCGACCCGCTGGATGCGGTGGGCAATACCACCAAGGCGGTGACCAAGGGCTATGCCATCGGATCGGCCGGTCTGGCCGCACTGGTGCTGTTCGCCGACTACACGCATGCGCTGGACGCGGTCAAGAACACCAAGACCCTGTTCGACCTGTCGGACCACAACGTGATCATTGGCCTATTCATCGGCGGCCTGATTCCCTACCTGTTCGGCGCGATGGCGATGGAAGCGGTGGGGCGCTCGGCAGGTGCCGTGGTTGAGGAAGTACGGCGCCAGTTCCGCGAGATCAAGGGCATCATGGAAGGCACTGCCAAGCCCGAGTACAGCCGTGCGGTGGACATGCTGACCACAGCGGCGATCAAGGAAATGATGCTGCCTTCACTGCTGCCGGTGCTGGTGCCGGTGCTGGTGGGCCTGACCCTCGGGCCCAAGGCCTTAGGTGGCGTGCTCATGGGCACCATCATCACCGGCCTGTTCGTGGCCATTTCCATGTGTACCGGCGGCGGCGCCTGGGACAATGCCAAGAAATACATCGAGGAGGGCAATCACGGCGGCAAGGGTTCGGACGCACACAAGGCGGCCGTGACGGGCGACACCGTGGGCGACCCCTACAAGGATACTGCCGGTCCGGCGGTCAATCCGCTGATCAAGATCATCAATATCGTCGCGCTGCTGATCGTGCCCTTGCTCTAGCAGCCTGTCGGACTTAGTGCGTCGAAAGCGAAAATCGGTCCCAGCGAGGACAGTTTTTGCCGAATTCGAAGGCCCATAGCCCAGCTATGGGACAAGAAGGCGGTGAAAATTGGACCGCTGCGGCCGATTTGCAGCCGACGATTCCTAAGTCCGACAGGCTGCCAGGCACGGCATGACACAAACGGCAGGGCGGCCCACGCAACGAGTGCGGGCCGCCCTTTTGTTTTGCAGTCTTGCAAGAATTTCCTGGCAGGCGCAGGCATAGCGGCGACGCAGCCAATCCAATAATCAGCAATCGGGAAAGGATCATCATGGAAATTTCGAACAACGTCTTTCTGGTCACCGGCGGCGCGTCCGGCCTGGGCGAGGCCAGTGCGCGCATGCTCGCCGCCCATGGCGGCAAGGTGATGATCGCTGACATGAACGCCGAACGCGGTGCGCAAGTGGCAAGCGAGATCGGCGGCCACTTCGTGAAGTGCAACGTGTCCTCTGAAGACGACGGCCGGGCTGCGGTTGCCGCCACGCTTGCGGCCTGCGGCGCCCTGCATGGCCTGATCAATTGCGCAGGCATCGGCGGCGCGGAAAAGACCGTCGGCAAGAACGGCCCGCATCGGCTCGACTTGTTCACCCGCGTCATCAATGTCAACCTGATCGGCACCTTCAACATGATTCGCCTGGCTGCCGAGCCGATGACCAAGGGGATCCCAAATGCCGGTGGCGAGCGCGGCGTGATCATCAATACCGCCTCGGTGGCGGCGTACGACGGCCAGATCGGCCAGGCCGCCTATTCGGCATCCAAGGGCGGCATCGTCGGCATGACCCTGCCGATCGCACGCGACCTGGCGCGCGACGGCATCCGCGTGGTGACCATCGCGCCAGGCCTCTTCCTCACCCCGCTCCTGATGGGCCTGCCGCCGGAAGCCCAGGACTCGCTGGGCAAACAGGTGCCGTTTCCGCCGCGCCTGGGCCGCCCCGAGGAATATGCGGCACTGGCGCGCCACATCATCGAAAACGCCATGCTCAATGGCGAGACGATTCGCCTCGACGGTGCGATTCGCATGGCACCCAAGTAGGCAAGCGCACGTCAATACGACCACTGACCGGGCCATGCTGCAGGCAGGCACAATGAGATTGCTCGCGACGGCACTGCTGCTGGTGGCGGGCCTGGCCGATGCCCAGCCGCTGGGCGTCGGCCAGTTTCCGATCGGCAGCAGATTCCAGGAAAAATCCACCACCCTGGGATCGCGCTTCATGGTGTCGGCCGCCCATCCGCTGGCCAGCGATGCCGGCCTGCAAATGCTCAAGCGCGGCGGCAGCGCGGTGGATGCAGCCATCGCGGTGCAACTGGTGCTGGGGCTGGTCGAACCGCACTCTTCCGGCATTGGCGGCGGCGCCTTCCTGCTCAACTACGATGCCCGCAGCGGCGCCGTCGAAGCCTATGACGGCCGCGAAACCGCACCGATGGCCGTCGGCCCGGGCTTGTTCATGACAGACGGCTTGACGCCGATGCAGTTTCGCGAAGCCTTGGTGGGCGGCCGCTCGGTCGGCGTCCCGGGCGTGTTCCGCCTCGCCGAAATGGCGCACAAGAAACATGGGCGTCTGCCTTGGCGCAAACTCTTCGAACCGGCGATTCGGCTGGCGGATCAGGGTTACCCGATCGGCCCGCAACTCGCACGCTGGCTGGCGATCGACCAGAATCTCAAGCGCGACCCCGAAGCGCGTGCTCTCTACTTCGAGGAAGACGGGGCATCCAAACCTGCCGGCTCGATCATTCACAATCCGGCCTACGCGGCACTGTTGCGCGACATCGCGCGCCATGGGGCCGACAGCTTCTACATGGGCGCGAGCGCACGCGCGATGGTGGCCGAAGTCAGGGCACACGGCACCAACCCCGGCAGCCTGACCGCAGAAGATCTGAAAAATTACCAGGCCAAGCTGCGCGAACCTCTGTGCTTCAACTACCGCCGTTACGAGATCTGCTCGATGCCGACGCCCTCGTCCGGCGGCATCGCGCTGGCGCAAATGCTGGGCATGCTCGAGAACACCGGCTTCGCCGCGGCCGCGCCGATGTCGGTCGAGGCGGTTCATCTGTTCTCGGAGGCAGCCAAGCTGGCGTTCGCCGATCGCAACCGCTATGTGGCGGATGCGGATTTCACCTATGTACCCGGCGGGCTCACCGACCGCGATTATCTGGCGGCACGTTCGCGCGAGATTGGCGCTGCCGCCTCCGGCGTGGCCCTGCCTGGCAGCCCGCCGGGCGTCAAGCTGTCGCGTGCCGACGATCAGTCGCCGGAATTGCCGTCGACATCGCACCTGTCGATCGTCGACGCGCGCGGCAACGCCGTCTCGATGACCACTACCATCGAAACCATCTTCGGCGCCCACCTGATGGTCAACGGTTTCATCCTCAACAACCAGTTGACCGACTTTTCCTTCGTACCCGAGCATGACGGCAAGCCGGTGGCCAATCGGGTCGAGCCGGGAAAACGCCCGCGCAGCTCGATGTCGCCGGTGCTGGTGTTCGAACGCCGCGACGACGGCAGCCGCGGCCCGCTGAAACTGGTCGCCGGGTCACCCGGCGGCAGTGTCATCATCAATTTCGTGGCGAAGGTACTTATTGCCAGCCTGGACTGGAAACTGCCGCTCAAGGAGGCGCTGGCGTTGCCCAATTTCGGCAGTCGCAATCTGGGCGCAAGAGGCACGCTGGAACTCGAGCGCTACCGCTTCCCGGCCGAAGTCGCACAGGGCTTGCGCGCACTTGGCCATGATGTGACCGAGCTGTCGATTGAAAGCGGCGTGCATGCGATCGAGCGGGTGTGCAGCACGGCGCAAGCGCCGGCCCGCGTCAAATGCCACTGGGCCGGAGCGGCTGATCCGCGCCGCGACGGCCAGGCCTACGGTGAATGAAGCGCCGGCGCCTTAGCCGACCTCAGTTAAGACGCGCAGCCTGAATCGTCACGGCCGCCAGGTCGGCCGCCACCTGCGTCGCATCTTCGGCCGCCGGGCGCGCCGCCGCGTAATGCCCGAGATCGTCAACTGCGGCGCGCGGGCACTCGAGACGGGCGTAGACCCGACCGCGGTCGCGCCGCTCTTCGGGCACATCCGGCAGCAGGATCACCAACCGGTGCATCACGCAAAGGGCGCGGTCGAGAGCGCCAGCCTCAAGATGGATTCCCTTGAGATTGCGCAGCAGACGCGCCAGTATCTGGCGCGGCGTCGCCGGCTCCAGGAAATCCTCGAGCGGCAAGATCTTGGCCGCAGCCTCTCCCGCGAACTGGGCAAGGCGCTGGCGCAGGTCCTCTTCAGAAAGCAATTTGCCGCCGGCAAACGGGTCGAGCACGAGTTCCCCGCCGTTGACCCGCAACTTCACCAGAAAATGGCCGGGGAATGAAACCCCCTTGAGCTTGAGTCCCAACTGCTGACCGATTTCCAGATACAGGATCGACAGCGTGATCGGTATGCCGGTCTTGCGCGCCAGCACGTCGTTCAGGAAACTGTTTCGCGGATCGTAATACTCGTCCTGGTTGCCGGCGAAACCGAGTTCGCGAAACAGGTAATTGTTGAGTGCCAGCAGCCTGTGGGTGGCGGGAAAATCGCTCGGTAGCCGTTGCGCGAGGGTTATCCCCAGGCGCTCGATGTCGGTAAGGGTGGAACGCACGTCCAGATCCGGGTAGGCATCCTGTGCGCACAGCAGCGCCGCTTCGGCCAGATTGAAGCGCACGCGCTCCGGGGCGACGGCATCGCGAAAGCGCTGCAACGGGTCCGCGCTCAATTGGCAGATCTCCTGAAGTCGGCCACCCGGAAGCCCAAGAGGCCCAAGGCCGCAAAATACACCAGCGCGCCGGCGCCGACAATGCCCGCCAGCATCGAAACCCGCAGCAGCGGTTGCGCCCCCATGGCCAGCCACTGCGCATCGCCCGGCGCCAGCCACCAGATCGACAAGCCCATCAGCAGCACTGCGCAGACAAGGCGCGCGAGAAATGCATTCCATCCTGGTCGCGGCAGAAAAATGCCGCGCCGTACCAGCGTACGCCACAACAACGCGGCGTTCATGCAGGCCGCCAGGCCAATCGACAGTGCCAGACCGGCATGGCCCAGCGGCCAGACAAACAGCGCGTTCATCACCTGAGTGGCGATCAAGGCCATGATGGCGATGCGCACCGGCGTGGCAATATCCTGGCGCGCATAGAAACCCGGCGCCAGCACTTTCACAAGGATCAGTCCGATCAGGCCCGCCGCATAGGCCATCAGGGCCGCGCGCGTGGCGGCCACGTCCAATGGGCCGAACGCACCATAGTGATACAGGGTGCTAACCAGCGGCGTGGCCAGCACCGTCAACCCGACCGCCGCCGGCAGGGCCAGCAGAAACGTCAGGCGCAAGCCCCAGTCAAGCAACGCTGAATAACGTTCTTCGTCATTGTCGGCCGCCGCTTTTGCCAAACTGGGCAAGAGGATCGTACCCAGGGCCACACCCAGCATGCCGGTCGGAAATTCCATCAGGCGATCGGCGTAGTAAAGCCATGACACGCTGCCGCTTTCGAGAAAGGAAGCGATGATGGTGTTGAGCAGCAGGCTGATCTGGGCCACCGACACGCCAAGCAGGGCCGGCGCCATTCCCTTGAGGATGCGCCGCACGCCGGGATGATGCCAGTCCAGGCGCAGTCGCGGCAGGTGGCCGATACGCATCAGCGCGGGCAGCTGCAGGGCCAACTGCGCCACACCGCCCAGCAGCACCGCCCAGGCCAGCGCCATCACCGGCGGGTCCACATGCGGTGCGAGCCAGAGTGCGCAACCGATGAAAGAAAGGTTGAGCAGTACCGGGGTGAATGCCGGTACGGAGAAGCGGCTCCAGGTATTGAGCACCGCACCGGCAAATGCGGTCAGGCCGATGAACAGGATGTACGGAAAGGTGATGCGCAGCAGGTCGACGGTGACCGCGAACTTGTCGGGCAAGGCGGCGAATCCGGGGGCGCTGACATAGATGATGAGCGGCGCACAGGCAATGCCGATGACCGAGACCACGAACAGCACCAGTGCCAGCATGCCGGCGGTGTGATCGATCAGCGCACGGGTTTCGTCGTCACCGGCGCGATGTTTGGATTCCGCCAGGATCGGCACGAAGGCCTGTGAAAACGCTCCTTCGGCGAACAAGCGGCGCAACAGATTGGGGATACGGAATGCGACAAAGAAGGCATCGGTATAGGCGGATGCCCCAAAGGCCCGCGCGATCAGGAATTCGCGCGCCAGGCCAGTGATGCGCGACGCCAGCGTAAAGCCGCTGACCTTGGCAAGTGCACGCAGGAGATTCACCGCAACAAGTATACCGTCGCGCACCTAGGCGCCGGCGGAACGGCCAGTCGCTCGATGCGAAGCGTGGATGCGCCGGCCATGCGCCTTGCATGCCGCACATCAAACTTGCTATAATGCAGGGCTAACTGAATTCCGCAGCACGGAATCTGCAACACGATTTCCGCGACGCATTCGCGCAAATCCCACTTTTCTCCCAGGATCAACATGGCTACAACGGCAAAAGCAAAAAAGAAAACAGTGCGCAGCGCTTCCGGCTTGAAGCGTGCCCGTCAGGGCATCAAGGAAAACGCGCGCAACTCGAGCCTGCATTCGAAGTTGCGCACAGCCATCAAGGCGGTACGCAAGGCGATTGCCGGCGGCGACAAGGCGGTTGCGGCGGCATCTTTCAAGACCGCGCGAAAAGTGATCGATATCGTGGCCGACAAGAAAATCGTCCACAAGAACAAGGCGTCGCGCGACAAGAGCCGCCTGTCGGCCGCAGTCAAAGCGCTGGCGTGACGCTCGCTTGTCGGTGGTAAAAAAAGCCGCCTTCGGGCGGCTTTTTTGTGGGCGCCGCCCATCCCGCCCTTGCCTCCCAAGTCAACCAGGCGTCAAGCCTTGCCATCTTCGCGCGGTACCTCGCGGCCAGGCCGTACCTGCAACTCGTTGTCACGCGCGAAATTGAGCAGGAACGCATAGGCCATCGGTTCGATTTCCTTCAACTCAAGGCTCACCACCACGCACTTGATGTTGTTCGTACCGATCGGAAAGCAATACGGAGAATAGCCAAGGCGCCCGCCGCCGAACGACGACATCACGCCGGCCAGACGCTCGGCCCAGTCGCTCGGCCGAAAAACCTTGCCGTCGACGGTGATGCCCTGAATCACGAATTCGTTTGCTTCAACGGGCATTGAATGGGGCCGGAACGGATGCGCAACACGGGGGCGCCGGTGGATCGCCTGACCTGTGCGGTGCGTTTGAGAGCATGCACACTAGCCGCTGAACAAGTTCCTGGCATGCAGGCTATCGAACGGAGGTTCTTTTTAATTCAACGTGTTGCAGAAGCGGCTTTCTTGGGGACATCTTCAGTGTGTCCCCAGACGCCAGCGCGAACGGCGGGGGAACATCGATTGTAGCCGATGCACTTGTACACTCTCGGACCTTGCGGCGCTGTCGCACCACGCAAACAGGCGGTGTTCAGCCGGTACAATCGCGATTTCCCGCATCACTCGCGAAGCCCTTTTCAACCATGAAATCCGTCGCCGTTTTCTGCGGCTCCAATTCCGGCCTGGACCCGGTTTACGCTGCAGTTGCCGCCAGCACCGGCAGGTTGCTCGCCGAACGCAATCTGCTGCTTGTCTATGGCGGCGGCAAGCGTGGCCTGATGGGTGCGGTCGCCGATGCCACCCTGGCCGCCGGTGGTCAAGTGCACGGCGTCATCACCGACTTTCTCAAGTCGCGCGAACTCATGCATACCGGCATCCAGCATTGTGAAGTGGTGACCGATATGGCACTGCGCAAGCATCGCTTTGCCGATCTTTCCGATGCTTTCCTGGTACTGGCAGGCGGCGTTGGCACACTTGAGGAAACCAGCGACATGTGGAGTCGCGCGCAACTGGGGGGCTTACGCAAACCCATCGGTATTGTCAATACGCGCGGCTTCTACGACCCGTTGCTGGCGCTGATCGAGCGCATGATCAAGGACGGCTTTCTGCCCGAGCAGCAGAAGCAATGGCTGGTCGTAGCCGAGGAGCCGGGCGCGGTGCTCGATGCGCTGGCAAGCTACCAGGTCGCGGCAAACGTGTCGAAATGGATCTGAAGCACGCCTGAGGGGTCGGCATCGCCAACCGGCCTGTGCATCCATGGTCATCCCGGCCGGCGGCACAGCAGAAACTCAAGCGGATCACAGACCATGACCATCGGCTTATCCTACTCACTCGCCCGCGCGGCACTGTTCAAGCTCGACCCGGAAACCGCGCATGCCCTCACCATGCGCGGCCTCAATGCGCTGGCTGCGAGCGGACTATCGTCGCTGCTGGCCGGGCGCATCAAGCCCGATCCGCGCACCGTCATGGGCCTGGAATTCGCCAACCCGGTAGGCCTGGCCGCCGGCGCCGACAAGAATGGCGAATGCATCGACGGCTTCGGCGCACTGGGATTCGGCTTCATCGAACTGGGCGGCGTCACGCCCAGGGCGCAACCGGGCAATCCGCAACCGCGCGTGTTCCGCCTGGTCGCCGCGCGCGGCATCATCAACCGCCTGGGCTTCAACAACTTCGGCGTCGATTTTCTGGTTGAACGCCTGAAGACACATTCCTTCAAGGGCGTGATCGGCATCAACCTCGGCAAGAACCTCGATACGCCGCTGGACCAGGCGGCCGACGACTATGCGGTCTGTTACCAGAAGGTGTATCCCTACGCCAGCTTTGCAACCATCAATATCTCCTCGCCCAACACCAAGAACCTGCGCCAGTTGCAAGGCGAGGACGAACTTGCGCCGATCCTGAAACGCATGAAGCGCGAGCAGAAAACGCTTGCCGATCGTCATGGCCGGATGGTGCCGCTGGTCATCAAGATCGCGCCCGACCTGAACGACATGCAAATCGAGGCGATCGCCAAGATCGCCGTATCGCAAGGCATGAACGGCATCATCGCCGCCAACACCACGATCTCGCGCGAGCAGGTCTTGGGGCAGCCGCATGCAGAGGAGACCGGCGGCCTGTCGGGTGCCCCGGTGTTCGCAGCGTCGAACCGGGTGATTCGCGCGCTGGCCGGCCATCTGGACGGCGCGCTGCCGATCATCGGCGTCGGCGGCATCATGAGCGGCGCCGATGCGCGCGCCAAGATCGAGGCCGGTGCGAGCCTGGTGCAGTTTTACAGTGGGCTGATTTATCGTGGCCCTGGCCTGGTGGCCGAAGTGGCACGCGCGTTGCGACACCAATGAGCAGCGCTCGGACCGGGGACAATTCGTATGCGCGTTTGCCAACCGCGCCATCATGTTCCCTTGGTGTTTGCGGCGCACCTTGAAAGCAATCGACGAAAGGATTCAATCATGATTATCAGCGGCCTGTTTCACGTAGCCATCAAGAGCAACGACCTGGAAGCGACATGTGCGTTCTATTGCGATGTTCTGGGGCTCCTGGAGGTGTTCCGGCCAGACTTCGGCTATCCCGGTGCCTGGCTTGCCTGCCCCTTGCCTGGTGGCCAGGCCATCATCCATGTCTATGCCGGCGGCCCCGCGCTGGGCGCCGCAGGGCGCGCGCCGGTGGGCTCGGCGGCGATTGACCATCTTTCGCTTGCCTGTGCCGGTTATCACGAGTTTGCCGCACGCTTCCGGCTAAGCGGGCTTGCGTACCGCGAGTTTCTGGTGCCCGGCACCAGCTTGTGGCAATTGTTTGTATATGACCCGAGCGGCGTGCAGATCGAGCTTACTTTCGAGGGCAAGGCTGAAGCGGGTCCGTCGCCGGACATGTCGCCAGGCCGCGCTTACGTCGCGGGCAGCAGCTTTTTCGACGCCGCTGCCTACCCCAGGCTACGCCGGGCGCCGCCTGCCTGACTGCGCAACGCCAACCCCTGCGCGCTCAGCCCCATATAGGCACTGCACTAGTTCAGCGCGTTCTTAACCGAGGGCAGCCTCGACCGCGCGCATCGCCATCACAGTCACCAGGTGGGCGCGGTGATCGGCCTGCGCGTGCAGATCCGAATTCAGCCCTTGTTCCGGCACCTTGATGGCGGCGATCGCCTGCGGCGCAAAGCGCGCCGAGAGGGCTTTTTCCATCGCCGGCACGCGAAACACACACGGCGCGGCACCGGTCACGGCCACCCGCACGCCTGACCCCAGATCAGCGACGAACACGCCCACGATCGCATAACGCGAAGCGGGGTTCCGGAACTTCATGTAGGCCGCGCGCACGGGTACGGGAAAACTCACCTCGATAATGATCTCGCCGGCTTGAAGCGCGGTTTCGAACATGCCGGTGAAAAAGTTGTCGGCGGGAATCCGGCGGAGGTTGGTGACGACCGTCGCGCCCAGGGCCAAAAGACCGGCCGGATAATCCGCCGAGGGATCGTTGTTGGCCACCGAACCGCCGATGGTGCCCATGTTGCGCACCATGCGATCGGCGATGCCGCCGGCCAAAGACGCCAGCGCCGGAATCGCCGCCAGCACGGCAGCCGATGCCGCCACTTCGGCATGCCGGGTCATCGCGCCGATGGTGACGGTGTTGCCTTCGACGCGAATGCCCGACAAACCCTTGATCGCGCCCAGGTCGATGATCTCGCCGTTGTCGGCCAGGCGCAGCTTCATCGCCGCCACGAGGCTCTGGCCACCCGCCAGAAGTTTCGCCTGTGGTGCCGCGGCCAGGCTGGCGGCGGCAGCCTCGACCGTGGCCGCGCGCTGGTATTTGAATGCGTACATGTCAAGCCCCTTGGGTCAGATGCGGATTTCGATACCGGCGCTCAATTGGCCACAGCCTTAGCACCGGCCATCACCGCCTTGACGATGTTGTGATAGCCGGTGCAGCGGCACAGGTTGCCGTCGAGTTGCTCGCGTACCTGTGCTTCGGTCGGTTGCGGCGTGTGCTTGACCAGATCGATCGCGCTCATCACCATGCCCGGGGTGCAGAACCCACACTGCAAGCCATGCTGCAGGCGAAACGCCTCCTGCATCGGATGCAGCGTGCCGTCGGGTGCCGCCACCCCTTCGATGGTGGTCACGCACGAACCTTCGGCCTGCATCGCCAGCATATTGCAGCTCTTGACCACGCGGCCGTCAAGATGGATGGTGCAGGCGCCGCATTGGGCGGTATCGCAGCCGATGTGGGTGCCGGTCAGGCGCAGCACATCGCGAATGAAATTCACCAGCAAGGTGCGCTCCTCGACCTCGTGGCTGACAGCCTTGCCGTTGACTTGCATCGAAACCGTAAGCGACATGAGAATTCCTTTTTTGTCAGTGCCGACGCAGATTATCAGGGTCGGACCATGCTGAGTGGCCAGCGAATATAACTCGAATCGGTCCGCGCCGAACGCCGATCCCCGAACTGCGGAAAACCGCGGCAATCACTACGATGCGTAGTGAACACAGGGCGCCCTCGACTGCGTCGCCGCCAGCCCGCACTCCGTGCTCAATCACCATCGCACCGGTGCGGCCGGCATCCAAGTGGCGTGCGCATCAATCATGGCGCACCAAGCAGCCCGACGACGGCATAATGCCGGCTTTCCCATTCAGTTGGAGAACCACCTTGAAACGCTTGGCACTTACCGCGATCCTGGCCCTGTCCGTTTGTTCCACCGCAATCGCGCAGACCGCTCCCGCTACGACAACCACCGCCAGCGGCCTTGCCTATCTCTCTGTCAAGGACGGTACCGGTGCAAGCCCGAAGGCGAGCGACACAGTGAAAGTGCATTACAAGGGCACCTTTACCGACGGCCGCGAATTCGACAGCTCCTACAAGCGTGGCACGCCGCTCGAATTTCCGCTCAACGGCGTGATCAAGTGCTGGACCGAAGGCGTGCAACTGATGAAGGTGGGCGGCAAGGCGCGCCTCACCTGCCCGCCCGGCATTGCCTACGGCGAACGCGGCGCCGGCGGCGTCATTCCACCCAACGCAACCCTCAACTTCGACATCGAATTGCTGGGCATCGTCGGGCGCTAGCAGCCTGTCTCCATGCGTACGACCTGCATCCTGCCACGATGGAGGTGCGGGCTTCGACAAGCCGCAGCGCAGCGATGTCGAAAGCGCGGGACCCACGCGGGACTTGCGTTATGCGCATGGGCGCCGGAAACCCCGACAAGCCTAGTAAAGTAGCGCTTGCCCGGCGGCTTCGCGCCACCGCGATACTCGCAGCCCAACACTCTCCACCAAGGTAGCTTCCCCATGCCCAACGCACTCACCAAGGATGGCATCAGCCTCTACTACGAAGAAGCGGGCGCCGGCACGCCGCTGATTTTCGTGCATGAATTCGCTGGCGACTGGCGCAGCTGGGAGGCGCAGATGCGCTTTTTCTCGCGCTATTACCGGGTCATCACCTACAGCGCGCGCGGCTTCAAGCCTTCCGCGATTCCGGCCGATCCGGCAATGTATTCGCAGGCCCATGCGCGCGACGACATCATCGCCGTGCTGGATCACCTGAAGATCGAACGCGCCCACATTGCCGGGCTGTCGATGGGCGGCTTCGCCACTCTGCACGCCGGCATCACCTACCCGGGCCGCGCCCGCTCGCTGGTGATCGCCGGTTGCGGCTATGGCGCGGCGCCGTCGGAGAAAGAAAAATTCCAGCAGGAATGCGAAGCGGCGGCGCGATTGTTCGAAACCGACGGTGCCGACACTTCGAAGCAATATGCGATCGGCCCGACGCGGGTGCAGTATCAAAACAAGGACCCGCGCGGCTGGGCCGAGTTCGCGCAGCAATTGAGCGAGCACGATTGGCAGGGCCAGGCCAATACCATGCGCGGGGTGCAGATGAAGCGGCCGTCGCTGTGGGAGCTTGAAGGCGAGATGAAGAAGATCGGCGTGCCAACCCTGATTGTCACCGGTGACGAGGACGATCCCTGCCTGGAACCAGCCTTGCTGATGAAGCGCGCGATCGCCAGTGCCGGGCTGGTGGTGCTGCCGCAGGCCGGCCACACCATCAACCTGGAGGATCCCGAACCATTCAACCGCGCGATGCTCGACTTCTTCACCCGCGTCGATGCCGGACGCTGGGCCAGCCGCGACACCCGCTCGATCGCCTCCGGCATCATCGGCTTTCGCAAGTAAGGCGTGAACATCGACACCATGCATATCGAGACCGACGTTCTGATCATCGGCGCCGGCGGCGCCGGCATGTATGCCGCCATCGAGGCCGCGCGCCGCGGCGCGCAGGTAGTGCTGCTCGACCGCAGCCTGATCGGGCGCGGCGGCGCGACGGTGATGGCGCAGATGACTGTGGCCGCCGCAGTCGGCGAACAAACCCCGGATCACTGGGAACACCATCTGGCAGATACCCTCAAGGCCGGGCGCGGACTGTGCGACCCGGCGCTGTCACGCCTGCTGTGCGAGGAAGGCGTCGAGTGCATTCGCGAAATGGATGCTTGGGGAGTGGGCTGGGCGCGGGTTCCCGCAGCTGACGATGCGCCGCCAAAAGGCTTGCGCGCGGTGATGGCGCCGGGCCACGACCGGGCGCGCTGCGTCTATGTCGATTTCCTCAACACCGGCCCGGCGGTGTCGCGCACCTTGCGCACCCAGGTGATCCGCACCCCGGGCATTCGCCGCGTCGGCGATCTGGTCGTCACCGACCTGGCCATGCGCGAGGGCCGTTGCGCCGGCGCCATCGCCATGCATGCACCGACATCGAAAGTGGTCAGCATCGCCGCCAAGGCCACCATCATCGCCACCGGCGGCCTGACCCGCCTGTACCGGCGCAACAGCGCCTCGGTCAACATGGGGGGCGACGGCTACGCGCTGGCCCTGCGCGCCGGGGCCGAGCTGATCGACATGGAGTTCGTGCAGTTTTTCCCGATCGGCCACCTGGCACCGCGCCTGATCGGTATGGATCCGATCATGTGGGATCCGTTCCGCTACAAACTGGGCGGCCGGCTGCTCAATGGCGAGATGCAGGAATTCACCGAACGCTACGGCATGGCGGAATCGGGCACATACATCGTCACGCGCGATCTCGCCACCTATGCGATCACCAAGGAAGTCGAAGCCGGGCGCGGCTCGCCGCACGGCGGCGCCTATTTGTCGTTTCAGCATTGCGACGCCGCGGAACTGCGTGCCGCGTTCGGCCCGGTGATCGCGCGCCTGGCCAAGCAGGGCATCGACCTGACGCGCGATGCAATCGAAGTCGCGCCGATCGCCCACTATCACATGGGCGGCATCCGGGTGGACACACGGATGGCCACCGCGGTGCCCGGCCTCTACGCCGCCGGCGAAGCCGTGGGCGGTGCCAATGGCGCCAACCGCCTGTCGGGCAATGCGATCACCGAAGCGTTCGCCTTTGGCCGAGCCGCCGGGCGCAGCGCGGCCGCGGCTGTGGCCAAGCCCGGCGTCGCGCCCTGGGATGGCGCCTTGTCCGTAGCCGAAGCCGCTCTCGCCGGCGGCGTGGTGCGCACGCTGCCGTTCAACCCGGCCGGGATGCTGGTCAAGCTGCAGGCATTGATGGCCGACGATGTCGGCCCGTTTCGCACCGCTGCCGGCCTCACCCGTGCGCTCGAACAACTCAGCGCCATGCGCGCAACGCTCGGCGAATTTCCGCCGCGCGCGGGCGATTCATTCGATGCCGCACGCCTTGACTGGCTCGACTTGCGAAACATGCTGCTGGTGGCCGAAACAGTCGCCCGCGCCGCTCTGCTGCGCAACGAAAGCCGCGGCGCGCATCAGCGCGAGGATCATCCCGGACTGGAAGCGCACTGGGCGGTCAACCAGGTCGTCACGCTCAAGGCAGGCGCGCTTGGCATCACGCAGCGCCCCGTGCCGCAGGCACAGGAGGCATACGCATGAACCGGGACGGCAACACCACCCTGACCGCAACGCTGACAATCCAGCGCGGCGTACCTGGCCAAGCGGCGCGCACCGAAACGCGCGAGGTGCCGTTCGAAGCCGGGCAATCGGTGCTTGACGGTCTGCGCTGGATTCGCAGCCACGACGACGCAACGCTGGCGTTCCGCTTTTCATGCATCAACGCCAATGCCTGCAAGGAATGCATGATGCAGATCGACGGCAAGACGCAATACGCCTGCACTGCGCGCCTCGAAGCGCGCGAAATGCAGATCGCGCCACTGCCCAACAAAACATTGATCCGCGACCTGTGGACCGAAATCGCGCCGAGCGACGAACGCCTGGACTGAAGCCTGGCCGCAGCGCCGGGTTGCACCCTTTCGCACGGCTATCGCCCTGATCATCAACCCGAAGCCGGCACCAGGGGCGCTAGAATCAAGCTGCGCCTGACACCCGATACCCGGAGACGAAATGAAAAACATGATCAAGGTGACCACGCGGTTCGCCCGAGCCCTGCTACCTGCCTGCGCCCTGCTGGTGATGCTCGGCACGGCACCTGCGGCTCACGCGCAGAAATTCCCCGATAAACCGATTCGCCTGATCGTGCCGTTTCCGCCGGGCGGCGGCAATGACATTCTGGCGCGCGCACTGGCGCCGAAGCTGGCCGAGCTGTTGGGTCAGCCGGTGGTCATCGACAACCGTGCGGGCGCCGGCGGCAACATCGGCACTGAAGCGGCGGCCAAGGCCGCGCCCGACGGCTCGACCATCGTCATCGCATCCAACCAGGTCACCATCAATCCCTGGCTGATCGCCAAGCTGCCGTTCGATATCGAAAGGGATTTCGCACCGGTGGCCCAGGTGGCCTCGGTGCCGATGGTGCTGGCGGTACATCCCGCGGTGGCGGCGCAGAATGTGCGCGAACTGATCGCGCTGGCCAAAAGCGGCGCCGGCAAGCTCAACCACGCCACCCCGGGCAACGGCACGCCGCAGCACATCGCCTTCGAGGTGTTCAATCATGCCGCCGGCGTGCAGATCACGCACATCGCCTACAAGGGCACCACCCCGGCGATCGCCGATCTGCTGGGCGGCCAGGTGCAGGCGGCCATCGGCACCATGGCCTCGCTTGAGCCGCACATCAAGGCGGGCAAACTGCGCGCCCTGGCGGTCACCACCGCGAAGCGCTCGGCGGCCATGCCCAATCTGCCCACCATCGCCGAAGCCGCGCTGCCCGGCTTCGAGGTGCCGCTCTGGTATTCAATCCTGGCGCCGGCTGGCACACCGAAAGACGTGGTGGCACGCCTCTCTGCGGAGATCGCACGCACACTGGCCACCCCGGACATCCGCGACCGCTTGACCGGCCAGGGATTCGAAGTGACCTACCTCAATGCCGAGCAAATGGGCGAACTGATACGCCGCGACACCCTGCGCTGGCAAAGGTCGATCAAGGAGATCGGCTTGAAGCTTGAGCCTTGACGGCTCCCGTGTTCCCATGAGTTCGATCAACGCCGCCCTGGAAGGCATCCGGGTACTCGACTTCTCGATGGTCGGCGCCGGCCCCGCCTGCGGCATGCTGCTCGGTGACATGGGCGCTGCAGTGATCAAGATCGAGTCGCCGGCTGGAGACGTCGGGCGCAAGCTTGGTCCGCCCTGGCAGGGCGGCGAATCGGTGGTGTCGATGAGCTTCAACCGCAACAAGCGCTCGCTGGTGGTCGATCTAAAGCAGGCGGCCGGTGTCGAGATCGTGTTGCGCATGGCGGCGCAGGCCGATGTGGTGCTGGAGAGCTTTCGCCCCGGCGTGATGGAAAAACTGGGCCTGGGCTACACCACGCTGGCGGCACGTTTTCCACGCCTGGTCTACTGCTCGGTATCGGCCTATGGCCAGAGCGGCCCATGGCGCGACAAGCCGGGCGTCGACGGCATCGTGCAGGCGGTTTCCGGCCTGATGAGCCAGGTCGGCACACCCGGCGCACCGCCGATGAAAGTGCAGATACCGGCGGCCGATGTGGTCACCGGCTTTCTCGCCACCACCGCGGTGCTGGCGGCGCTGCGCGTGCGTGACCAGCCGGGGTCCTTGCAGGGGTGCGGCCAGCACCTCGACATGAGCCTGTACAACAGCGCGCTGATGCTGCAGCAATCCGCTATCGCCTCCTACCTTTCGAGTGGCGAGGTGCCGCCGAAAAGCGGCAGCGCGGCACCTTACTCGGCCCCCAATGAAGCTTATCCGACCAAAGACGGCTGGATCATGGTCGCCGCCTATCACGACGACCGCTGGAAGGCCTTTTGCAAGGTCATCGGCGATCCGGCGATGAGCGTCATGCCGGAATTCGCCAGCAGCCCGCTGCGGGTCGCCAACCGCGATGCCCTGACCCGCGCGGTGTCCCTCAGGTTGGCGGGCAAGACCAGCGCCGAATGGCAGGTGCTGTTGGAAGCCGCCGACATCATCTGCGGTCCGATTGCCGAATACGACGCCGTGATGGCGCAGCCGCAACTGGCACACAACGGCGCGATCGTCGAAATGGAGCATCCGCGTGCAGGCACGGTGCGGATGCCGGGCTCGGCCATCGGCGACCGCGATGCGCAGGCGCGGGTACGCCTGCCGCCCCCCATGGTCGGCGAACACAGCCGCGAGGTGCTCGCCGATTTCGGCTTTGCCAAGTCCGAGATCGAAACATTGCTTGCGGCACGCACGGTGATTCAGAATCGAGGAGATTGACCCGATGATATTCAAAGCCATCCGCCTGTTTCAGGAAGGCGGCGCGCGCGTCAGCCACATGCTCGAACAAAGCCTCGATGATCTCGACGCCGGTGAAGTGGTGATCGAGTCGCGCTATGCAGCGGTCAACTACAAGGATGCGCGCGCCGTCAGCGGCGTCGGCAACGTGATCAAACGCTTTCCGTGCGTACCGGGCATCGAGGTCTCGGGCACGGTGTTGGCATCGACCAGCCCGGCGTTCCGTGCAGGCGACGCGGTCACCGTGCAGGGCGGGCAGGAATTCGGGATTCGCCACGACGGTGCATTCGCCGAGCGGGTGCGGGTGCCGGCGGCCTGGGTGGCGCCGATTCCGGCCGGCTTCGACGCCCATGACGTGGTGGCGCTCGGCATCGGCGCCTACACCGCCGCAGTCGCGGTCGAGGAGCTGATCGCACGCGGCGTGACACCGGCACATGGCCCGATCGCCATCACCGGCGCCACTGGCGGCTGTTCCAGCTTCGCCATCGACATGCTGGCCGGGCTCGGCTACACGGTGGTGGCCAGTACCGGAAAAAGCGAAGCGGCCGGGTATCTGAAGGCCATCGGCGCCGCGGAAGTGATCGGCCGCGATGCGATTGCCACAAGCGACAAGCCGCTCGACGAGCAACGCTGGGCCGGCGCCATCGATGCGGTCGGCGGCAAGCCGCTGCAAGACCTGCTGCGCACCATGAAAAAGCGTGGCGTGGTGTGCTCGTTCGGCAATGCCGCCGGCGAATCCTTCACCAGCTCGATCTACCCGTTCATCCTGCGCTCGGTGGCGCTGGCCGGGATCAACGCCAACCACCCGCTGCCCGACCGCGGCAGCGCCTGGACGCGCATGGCGCGCGGCGGCGACCTGCGGCCGCGGCATCTCGACAAAATCTGTTTCGATATCCCGTTTTCAGGGCTGATGGACTACTGCGCGGAAGCGATCGCCGGCGGCATTCGCGGCCGCGCGGTGGTGCGCTTCGGCTAGCAACCTGTCGGACTTGGGGAACCGTCGGCCAGGCTCAGCCGGCCGCCGCTCGGTAGACCTGCTCCAGGACTTCCTCCTGCCAAGTGGTGGTGCCAAGCGAGGTCGCTGTGTGCGCCATGAAGCTGCTGCCGCTGGCGCCATGCCAGTGGCGCTCGCCGGCGCCGATCCACACCACATCGCCGGTGCGAATCGCCTGCGGCTGACCGCCCTCGACGCACACAAAACCGCTGCCTGAAGTCACCTGCAGGATCTGGCCCTGCTCGTGCGCATGCCAGTAGGTGCGCCCACCGGGTGCGAAAAACACATTGTTGACCGTCACCTTGTCGGTGGTTGGCATCACCGGATCGCCCCACACCACACCGCTGAAGGTTGAAGAACGTTGTTCGGAAACGGTGCCTTGCGCCCTGCCGTGAAACACTTTCATTTGTCGCCTCCTGTCGATAATTTCAGTTTGACCTGCACGCGGATGCCGCCCGACACATCACCAATCGCATCAACCACCCGATTGCTGACCTGATCACCGTAGCCCAGCGCACAAGCCAGGCCGAAGCTGGCGAGCGGCCCGGCGGAATTCAATGATGCCACCCCCAACTCGCGCACCAGTTCGAGATACAGCACCACATCCTTGGTCATCAGCCTGCTGGTCAACCCGCCTTCGATATAGTCGCCATCGACGATTTTCGGAAAGCGGGTCTGGGTGGCGTAGCTCACACCGCTGCTGCTGTTGAGAACCTCGAGCAGCAGATGCGGGTCGAGACCGGCCTTGTTGCCCGCCACCATGATTTCCGCGGTCGCCGCCAGACTCACCGCATTGAGAAAATTGTTCAGCAGTTTGGTGCTGTGGCCCGCGCCGCTCGCGCCCATGTTGAGCACCTTGGCGGAAATTGGCTTGAAGACCCATGCCACCGCCTCGATCGACGCCGCATCGCCACCGACCATCAGCGTAAGCGTGCCCTTGTCGGCTGCCGCAGGCCCACCCGAAATGCCGGCATCAATGAAATGCACGCCGCACTCTCGAAACAATCCGTTCAAGCGAATGCTCGAACTGGCGGCCGCAGTGCTCAAATCGATCACTGTCTGCCCTGCCCGGCAAGCGGCGAGTACACCTTCGGCACCTTCGACGACCGCCTCAATCACTTTGCTGTCCGGCAGCGAGAACAGCACCACATCGGCGAACTCCACGACCTCTTTCACCGACGCCGCCGCTCGCGCACCAGCGGCGGCGGCGCGCCCGGGCGCGGCATCGTAGCCAAGCACGTCGATACCAGCGGCAAGCATGCGCCGTGCCATCCGGCCGCCCATGTTGCCCAGCCCGATGATGCCGATCCTCGTTGTATTCATGATCACCCTCCCTCATGGCGCATGCTCCATCCGCCTGCGCCCACGGCTCATACCTTAGCGCATTTTCCGCCAGACATCTTGCGCCAGATTCTCCGGTAATTGGCGCCGCGTGTTGCGCGGCATACGGTTCGATGCTAAATTTCGCGCTCCAAAAAGGAGATGCCGATGGCGACTTTTCCCGACCCCGCATGGCTGGACGCTTACCGTGAACGGGTCAATGCCGATCCCGAAATGGAAGTCGTCGGCACCTGGTTTTCCACCTCGCTGTCGTTCACCTTTGGCGACAAGCGCTGCGTCGTGCGCGTCGAGCGCGGCAGGATCGTCGACATCAACAACGCACCGCGCTTCGATGCGCGTTCGATTTTCGGCTTTCGCGCGCCGATGGCGGTGTGGGAAAAATTTGTAAGACCGCAACCGCCTGCGCTCTACCATGATTTCTTCGCGATGCTCATGCGCGTACCTGAGTTCGTGCTCGAAGGCGATGGCCTGGTGGCGATGCAAAACGCGCGTGCGCTGCATCGCATGATGAACCTGATGCGCGGTTAGGGGAAAGACAATGCCAAAATTCGAACCGATTCTCGGCCGCTATGTGGAAGTCAGCGTCGGTGGCGCCGCCTGTCGCGTGTTTTTCGAGGAGGCCGGGCAGGGCATCCCCTTGCTCTGCCTGCATACCGCCGGCGCCGACAGCCGGCAATGGCGCCATGTGCTCAATGACCCCGAGATCACACGGCGCTTCCGGGTCATCGCCTTCGACCTGCCCTACCACGGCCGCTCGACGCCGCCGGACCGCTGGTGGTTGTCGAAGTACCGGCTCACTACCAGTCGTTATCTGGAAACCATTCGCGCGTTCTGGCAAACCCTCGAACTGGAACGCCCTGTTGTGATGGGCTGCTCGATGGGCGGCGCGATCGCGCTCAAAGTAGCCGCCGATTACCAGAATGAATTGACCGGCATTGTCGGGCTCGAATCGACGGCATACGCACCCGGCCGCTACAACGACTTCCTGCACCATCCGGCGGTTCACGGCGGCGAGCTTGCCGCAACCTACACCGCCGGGCTCAACGCGCCTGCCAGCCCAGAAGTGTCCAAGCGGGAGAACTGGTGGACCTACAGCCAGGGCGGCCCCGGTGTTTATGCCGGTGACGTGCACTACTACAGCTTCGACTGGGATGCGCGCGAGGACATCAAGCGCATCGATACCGGCATATGCAAAGTGTCGTTGCTCACCGGCGAATACGACTATTCATGCACACCAGAAATGACGGAGGCGGTCGCGCGTTCAATTTCGGGATCCCGCATGACCATCATGAAAGGCATGGGGCATTTCCCGATGGTCGAGAACTACCCGATGTTCCAGCCGTTCCTGCTGCCCGAACTGGCGTTCATGGCAGGTTGAAACCACTCGCCACATTTGCCGCGTCGCTCTGCGCGGTTTCTTCGAGCGCGGCTGCGCCCCTCTCGATGGCCTGCCATTGAGAGGGGCGTCCCGGCGGCTATTTCTTCGACCAGATCGGCTTTGCCAGCGCCGAGGCCGGTGGATAAACCACCACCGGCTCGCCCTTCTGCCATTGCACGATAACCAGGTCAGCGCCTTCGCGCCGGCCCTTGTTGTCGAATTTGAGTCGCCCGCCCGGGAAAAAGCGCGCCGAGCCCGACGTAGGGGCCCAGGATGGTGCCGAGTCCAAACCAGGTGAACGTATACAGCGTGACGTACATCCCCAACATCAGGAACTCCCCTTGCGCGAAATTGATCACGCGCATGACGCCGAAAATGAGCCCGAGGCCGACGCACATCAGTACGTAAACGCTGCCCACCAGCAGTCCGGCGGCAGTGCCTGCAGCAGGTTTTCCGCAAACGTGAGGAGGCTATCCATGCTCACCATCCGCCATTGGCCGGAAGCGCGGCAGCGTCATGCCCGCGCGCACCTCTTCGTAATCGATGCACACGGCCAGCCCGACCGCGAGTCGGTGGTTGGGCAGGCCGACGACGCTTGCGGTCAGGCGCGGCCCTTCCTCAAGTTCGACCTGCACCACGTTGTAGGGAACATCGGCGGCGAACGCGGGGAACCATGCCTTGTGCACCACCGTCCAGGTCGACACCCTGCCGCGCCCGCTCGCCTCACGCCATTCGAGCTGGTCCGAAAAGCAGGCCGGACATACCGGTCCGGGCGGCAGGTGCCACTCGCCGCAATTGAGGCAATGGGGCAACAGCAGCTTGCGCTCGCGCAACGCGCTCCAGAACGGCGCCGAATCCGGCGTAATCCGCGGCAGCGCCTTGGTATGCGCGATCATCGAAGACGGATCCAATCCACTCATGTGAAGGCCCTGCAAGAAGAGACTTTCAGTGTCAAGGACCGCTCCGAAACTTCGAGTCCTGCGTTCAGCATTCTTGTGAAACCCTCGGACAGGAACATGCTCTGGCTCAGTTCCGGAAAATAACGGAGTCGCCCCACGCCGTCGCCCACTGCATATGGCGTGCGTTCGCGACCTGCCTCTCACCGGCGGCGCCGCGCAGTTGGCGGACGATTTCGAGGATCGAGTTCCAGCCGCCGATGTGGGCCTCCGACAACAGGCCGCCCGAGGTATTCATCGGCAATTCCCCTTCGAGTTCGATGCGCCCTCCCTGCACCCATGTCGCGGCTTCGCCCGGCCCGCAAAAACCGAAGCGCTCCAGCGTGAACAGGATCAAGGGCGAAAACGCGTCGTATGTGTAGAGGCCGTCGATTTCGCCGCGTGTGATGCCCGCCATGCGGTAGGCCAATAGCTCATGTTCATCCGGGCTCGCATGCCCGGTCCGCTGCTGGTTGATGCCCAGGCCGCGCGGCGCGAATATGAATTCGTCGCGTCCGGTCCGCAGGCCCTGCATGCCGGATATGTAGACCGGGCGCTGCTTGAGGTCGCGCGCGCGTTCGGCCGAAGTGACCAGTGCAACGGCCGCGCCATCGGTGATGAGGCAGCAGTCGAACAGCCGCAGCGGGTCGACCACCATGCGCGCGGCCTGGTGATCGTCGAGCGTCATCGGCGTCTTCATCAGCGCATAAGGGCTCTTCAAGGCGTGCTTGCGAAACGCGATCGGCACCGCTGCGAGCTGCTCGCTGGTGGCGCCATAACGCGCCATGTAGCGCTGCATCGCAAGTGCCGCTCCCCCCGCTGGCGCGGTAAGCCCGTAAGCCGGGGCCTCGCCATGGGTGCCTCCATCCTCGCGGGTGCCTTCGAAGTCGTCCGGTCCGCCGAGGATATGACGCTCGCGGGTGAAGCTGATCGCGGTAACGCATGCGACCACGTCCGCCAAACCGCAGGCGACCGCCATCGCGGCCTGCTGGATCGCGCTGGTCACGAAACGCCCGTGCAGCCAGGATTGGCTGACCCAGCGTACATCAAGACCATAGGCTTCCGCCACCCGATCGTAGTCGATGCCCAGTGGCCAACCCATGTGGACGGCGATGCCGTCGACGTCGGCACGGGTCAGGCCGGCGTCGTCAAGCGCGGCCTTGAGCGCGGTCGCGCCAAGCGCGAGCTGGCTGTGCGGCAAAAAGCGGCCGTATTGACTCTGGCCGATGCCGGCGATCGCGGTCTGGTCACGCAGTAAAAGTGTCATCCAATCACCCGTTCGGCCGCAGCAGGACGCGCCCGGTGATGCGGCCAGCTTCCATCAATGCGTGTGCCTCGCCCGCTTCCTCGAGTGCCAGCGAGCGGCTGACCATCGCCCTGACCTGGCCGCGCTGCATCAAAGCGAGCACATCCTCCAGTTGGTTTCTTGAAGTGCTGGTCACAGAAAGCATGGACTGGTTCTTGAGGAATAGCTGCGCCGGATTGAACGGTACAAACTCGCCGGTGAGCTGGCCGATCAGTATCCAGCGGCCGGCGATGCCGAGGCTGCGGCGCATCGGTTCGAACAGTGGCGTGCCGACGTTGTCAATGAGCACGTCGACACCGCGCCCATCGGTAAGGCGCCTGACCTCTGGCGAAAAATCGGCGCCGCGCGCGTGCACGACCACCTGGTGCGCGCCCATTTCGCGGATCAGGTCGGCCTTGTCCGGCGAGGTCGTTTGCGCGATCACATACGCGCCGGCCAGGCGCGCCAGCTGCACCGCGTGCAAGCCGAGCCCGCCTCCGGCGCCGGTGACCAGCGCGAATTCTCCCATTTGCAGCTTGCCGACATCGCGCACGCCGTTCAGGACGGTACCGATCGCGCACGAGGCGATCGAGGCGTCCGCGAGCGATACGCCTTGCGGAACCAGAGCCAGGTTGTCGTCTTCGACCGCGACATGCTCGGCATAACCGCCGACCAACCCCCAGTCACCGAGAAACTTGCGGTCGGGGCACAGCGTCTCGCGGCTGCTCCGGCAAAAGCGGCACGCGCCGCAAATGTGGTAGCGCTGCGTTGTGGCGACCCGGTCACCGGTCTTGAAACGCGTTACCTCGCTGCCGGTCTCGACGACGGTGCCGGCAATCTCGTGGCCGAGCACGCAGGGCATCTTCACCCCGGCCTTGAGCGTGCCGGCACGCGTCAGCAGGTCGTGAAAGCAGACCCCGCAAGCATCGACCTTGATGATCGCGTCGCGCGCACCCGCGACCGGGTCGGGGATGCTTTCGAACCGCATCGCATCGATGCCGCCGGGCTCACGCACAACCATTGCCTTCATCGCAAGCTCCTCATGTAGCCGGAACGAATTTCACCAGGGTTACCTCCGGCGTCGCCGGCTCGAAGGTCGCCCACACCCGCATGCCGATGCGTACCTGGCCCTGCGCCATGCCGACTACGTTGCTGAACATGCGCACGCCCTCATCGAGCCGGACCTGGATGACGTCGTAGGGCACCTCGGCCTTGAAGGCCGGCCAGTAGGCGCGGTGAAAAGTGCAAAACGTCTCGACCACGCCGGCACCGGAGCTGGCCACCCATTCACTGTTTTCGCCACGGCACTGCGCACACAGGCGCGTCGCCGGAAAGCGGTGGGTACCGCAGTCACGGCAGCGCTGCAGCATGAGTTCGCCGCGCTTGGCGCCTTGCCAGAACGGGCGGTTGGGCGGGTCGTCTGGCGGCAACGGCTTGGCGTAGTCGCTCATAGCGCGTCGCGGCCGTAGATGATCGAGGTGATCACCGGTGCCGCTGTCATGTACTGCACCAGCCCGGCATCTGACACCTGGCGCGCGCCGCATGCCCCGCGTACCTGGCGCACCGCTTCGACGTTCAATGCCCAGCCTTGCATGTAGGACTCCGACAGGTGGCCCCCGCTGGTGTTGGTCGGCAGCGCGCCGCCGAGCGCCAGCCTGCCGTCGGCCACGAATGGACCGCTCTCGCCGACCGGGCAGTAGCCGAAGCCTTCGAGCGAGAACAACACCGTGGGCGTAAAGTTGTCGTAAATCATCAGCGCATCCATGTCGGCGGGCCCCGCGCCGGCCATCGCATATACATCAGCGGCGACGCGCTGCATGGTGCCATGCCAATAGTCATCCGGCGGAAACGTCGACCCTGCGAGTTGCGCGGCCTGCGCGAAGCCGCGAATGTAAGCTGGCGGCTGGCGCAAATCGCGCGCCCGGTCCGACGAAGTGAGGATCATCGCAACGCCGCCGTCGTTGATCAGGCAATAGTCGAGCAGGCGCAGCGGTTCGCAAATGAAGCGCGCGGCACGGTATTCCGCGAGCGTGAACGGAGTGCGCATCACCGCGTCCGGGTTCAGGCTGGCGTGGTGGCGAAATGCGCAAGCGATCGCGCCCAGCTGATCGGTGGTGGTGCCGTACTGCTCCATGTGGCGGCGCATCATCAGCGCATGAAACGCGCCCGGCGAAGTCATGCCGTAGGGAAACCACATGCCTGCACCGCCGCTGCCGTAGGCATCCGAGGCACCGCCGTAGTGATCGCCCGCCGAGCGGCCATTGTTGCCGTAGACGAGCGCGACCGTCTCGGCCATGCCGGCGGCGATCACCGCGACCGCGGTCTGGATGCAGATGCCGGAGAACCGCCCCTGCCCCGGCGTGATGGTGGTGTAGCGTGGATTCAAGCCGGTGATCTCGCCGAAGCGCTGGTAATCCGGAATGCGGTTGATGATCAGGCCGTCGATGTCATCGAAACCGAGACCGCAGTCGTCGAGCGCTTCCTTGAGTGCCCAGGCACCGAGGTCGTAGGCGTCGTACTCGGGCAAGCGGCCATAGCGCGTCGTCCCCACCCCTGCAATTGCGACGGTTCCGGCAAGCGCCTGGTTCACGCGCCGAACCTCGACTCGGGCAAGCCGCGCACACCCGGATCGAGCGCGAACACACCGCCAGCCTGCGGTTGCGTCAGGTGTGCGTCCGCCGGAAGATCGAAACGGGCGCTGGCTACGTAAAGTGTGGCCAGATCGGGGCCGCCGAACATGCAGGTTGTCGGCCGCTGCACCGGCAGGCGAATGCTGCGATCGAGCGAGCCGTCGGGCGCGTAGCGATGGATACACCAGCGATCGAACTGCGCACTCCATACGTAACCTTGCGCGTCGACTGTCATGCCGTCAGGCCCGCCATTCCCGGGCGCGACTTCCGCGAACACGCGCCGGTTCGAGATTTCGCCGGCGACCGCATCGAAGTCATAGCAATAGATGTGCCGCGACGGCGTATCGGTGAAGTACATGACGCGGTCGTCAGGACTCCAGCCGATGCCGTTCGAGACCGTGAAACCACGGTCCATGGTGGTGACACGAAAGTCGGGGTCGAGCCGGAATAGGCGGCCGATGGCGTTACTGACGCTGCGATCGAGCGTGCCGGCCCAGAAACGCCCCATCCGATCGACCTTGCCGTCATTGAACCGCTCGTCGCCGAAGTCGAGGCCGGCAACATCGCGCCAGTTGAATTCAGCACCCGGTGCATCGAGTGTCGCGAAGCCCTTCTGGAAAGCGAACAGCAGGCCGCCGTCCTTGCGCAAGGCGAAGGAGCCCGGCCGCTTGGGCAGGGGCCAGTGATCGGTACGGCCCGATACCGGTTCGAAGCGCCACAACTGTACGCTCACGATATCGATCCACCACAGAACCTGATCGCGCGGGCACCACAACGCGCCTTCGCCGAGCATGTTGCCGCAGTCGACGACACAGGTCGCTTCGCCAGAACTCACGTCTCCTCCGTTCGGCGCATCCCGCAGAATCAAGACGCGGGATGCGCATTTGAATTTGAGTATGTTTTAATACTAACCAATTGTCTGGAAAATGACAATCTCGAATAGGCTGATGCAGGCGAACCGCCGGACCGAGGCCGCCGTACCAGTCGGGAAAACGGAAGCACAATAAATATCTTGCTGGAAACGCACGCAACACCTATGACATACGATGAGTAGAAAACCGAATCCCGCCGCGGTGCCGGCAATGGCCCGCGCGATGGCGCAATGGATCCGCGCGGTAGACCCTGCAACCCTCGACGCGCAGGTCACGGCCAAGGCCCGGCTGTGCCTCATCGACATGATCGGCGTCGCGGCACAGGCGCACGACCTGCCTTGGAGCCGCCAGGCCGCGGCCTATGCCACCGCGATGGGCGGCGACCGCGCGACGCTTGTCGGCGCGACGGCGCGCGCGAGCGTCGCCGAGGCGGCCTTCGCCAACGCGACGATGGCCCACGGCCTGGTCCAGGAGGATATGCACACCGCGAGCGTGTCGCACATCGGCGTCATCGTCTGGCCGGCCCTGCTCGCGCTCGCCGAGCACCAGCATGCAACCGGCACGGAACTCATGACCGCCGGCATCATCGGCTACCAGGTGATGGCGCGGCTGGGCCAGGCTTTGATCACGAAAGAGGTGGCGCGCAGGTTCCGGCCGACCGGGCTCATCGGTGCGATCGGTGCCGCGGCTGCCGGCGCGCGCCTGCTGCGCCTGTCGGAGGACCAGACCGTGCATGCGCTCGCGCTGGCCGCGAACACCGCCGGCGGCCTCAACGAGTGGCCGCACGTGGGCGGCGGCGAGATGTTCTTTCATGCCGGCTTCGCCGCGCGCAACGCCGTGACCTCGGTCCTGCTCGCGCGTGCGGGCGCTACAGCATCCGAATCGGCACTCGACGGGCGCGCGGGACTGTTCGCGGCCTTCGGCGGCGAGCAACGAACCAGCCTGGACTTGTCGGGCGCCTGGGAAATCCTGGCCGTCTATCACAAGCCGGCGCCGGCCTGCAACTACGCGCAGACACCCGCACAGGCCGCACTGGCACTGCACCGCGACCACGGCATCGCATGGGCGGACATCGAGAGCGTCCTGGTGCGCAGTTTCCCGGAGGCGATCGAGTACCCGGGGTGCGATCACCCCGGTCCCTATCGCTCGCAGCTCCAGGCGAAGATGAGCATTCAGTTCACGGTCGCGGCGGTACTGGCGCACGGCCGACTCGACGACACTGTGTTTCGCGACTTCTCACCCACCGCGCCCGCGGCACGCCTGGCACTCCGGGTGGCGCTTAGGCACGATGAAAAATTCGCCGCCGCGTATCCGCAGCACCAGGGCGCGGAGGTGGCAGTGTCTCTGAATGATGGCCGGACCTTGCACCACCGTCTCGCAGCGCTCGAACCGCTGTCCCCGGCAGGCGTACGTGCGCGCACGCGCGGCGCGCTCGAGCGGCTGTTCAATGGCGAACGTGCCGCACAGATCGAACGCGAGATCGATGACTGCGCCGCATGCGATGACGCCGCGCGCATTGTCCGTCTGCTGGCGGGCGATCCGCCAAACGGTGCGCCGACGATGCCGGCGAGCCGCACCATCCCCGACTTGATCGACGAAATGGCGCGGCGCTTTCCCGAGCGAGAAGCGCTGGTCGGGTCCGGCCAACGCTACACCTACCGCCAGTTGCGCGCCGAAGTGCGGCGCGTCGCGCGCGCCTTGCATGCACTCGGCGTGCGCCACGGCGACAAGGTCGCGATCCTGATGGGCAACCGGCCCGAATGGCTGATCGCCGATTTCGCCATCACTCTGCTGGGCGGCGTAATGGTCGGCGTCAACACCTGGGCCACCGCACGCGAGCTTGAGTATGTACTCGCGCACTCGGACACCCGCGTCCTCATCACGGTCGACCACTTCCTCAAATACGACTATTTCGCGCTGCTGCAAGCGCTCGAACCACACCGCGACCGCCTGCCGTCCCTCGAACACATCGTGGGGCTGACCACTGCGGCACCGCCTGGCTGGCTGCCCTACGCCGATCTCGGCAGGCTTGCAGAGACGGTTCCCGAAACGCTGATCGACGCCGCACAGCGCCATGTCACACCGGCCGACGTGGCATACCTGCTGTATACCTCGGGCTCGACCGCGCTGCCCAAGGGGGTTCCGCTGCAACACTACGCGCTGATCGAGAACATGTGGCACATCGGCGAACGCCAGCGGGTCACCGAGCGCGACCGGCTGTGGCTCGCGGTATCGCTCTATTGGGGGCTGGGCTGCGAGAACGCATTGTTCAACCTCCTGACCCACGGCGGCTGTGTGGTACTGCAGGAGCATTTCGATGCCGGCGAAGCGCTGGCCCTGATCGAACGCGAGCGCTGCACCATGTTCTACGGCACGCCAAACATGGGCCAGGCGCTGCACGAGCACCCCGATCGCACGCGGCGCGACCTTTCGAGCCTGCGCGGCGGCGCGACCATCGGCACGCCGGAGCAGATCATGCGTGTGGTCGCACTCGGCGCGCGCGAAATCTGCAACATCTACGGCCTCACCGAGACCTATGGCAACTGCAATGTCACTGACGCCACCGATCCGCTCCCGCACCGGCTCGCCAGTATCGGGCGGCCGCTGCCGGGGGTCGATCAACGCATCGTCGACACGGTCACCGGCGCGGTGCTCCCTGCCGGCGAGGTAGGCGAGATTCGGGTCAAAGGCTACGTGATGCCAGGCTACTACAAGGACCCGCAGCGCACCGCGGAGGCCTTCGATGCACACGGCTACTTCATGACCGGCGACCTTGGCTTCGCCGACGCCGACGGCTCGCTGCATTTCCGCGGGCGCATCAAGGAAATGGTCAAGACCGGCGGCATCAACGTGGCACCGGTCGAGGTGGAAGAAATCCTGATGACCCATCCGGACGTCCACCTCGCCTTCGTCACCGGAGTACCGGACCCGGAGCGCGACGAAGTGCTCGCAGCGGTAGTCGTACCAAAACCGGGGATCTCGCTTTCAGCGGATCAACTCGGCGCGTTTTGCCGCGAGACGCTTTCCGCCTACAAGGTCCCGCGCCTGATCCGCTTCGTCACCGAACATGAACTGCCGCTCACGACGAC